>Ga0224558_1000025_pt1 | contig 191305 bp, 188 predicted proteins | sample 714S32024metaG_FD_180682 | JGI IMG/M metagenome (GOLD analysis project Ga0224558, IMG submission 180682) | Peat soil microbial communities from Stordalen Mire, Sweden - 717 S3 20-24 | ecosystem: Environmental > Terrestrial > Soil > Wetlands > Peat | place: Sweden: Norrbotten County, Stordalen... | reverse complement strand
CGGCCAGGCGGAGGATTTCGTCACGCGCCTTGTTCAATTTGAACTCGCGGTGGATCTTGGAGGTGGCCAGGAAGATGTGGATGCGGCCGCGTTTGCCGGCGGGCTTGATGGCCTGGCCGGCCGCGTCGATGTCCCGCGGCACGCAACGCGCCAGGCCGCAGATGACGGGGCCTTTGATCTCACGGGCGATGGCCTGGACGGCTGCGAAATCGCCGTCGCTGATGACCGGGAAGCCGGCCTCGATGACATCGACTTGCAGGCGCGCCAACTGCCGGGCGACCTCCAGCTTTTCGCGCAAGTTCATGGAAGCGCCCGGGCACTGCTCGCCGTCGCGAAGGGTGGTGTCAAAGATGGTTATGCGATTATTTTTCATATTTTTGGCGGGGTGATGTAAAAAACCCCACCGCCGCTGTGGCGATGGGGTTTGAAACTTCCTGTCAACTGAAATTAAACCTCGACCGCCGCGCGGCAGGCCAGCAGCGCGTTGAGCAAAAGTCGCAGGTTCAAAGTACCGTTCACGCCAGAACAGATATACCGGAACGACGACGGCGTCAACTTCTTTTTTGGGCCATTCTTCCGCAATCGCGTGGACTCCGAAACAAGGATGTCGTGTCCAAACATTGGACACTGTATTTTGGAAATTGTCTGGCTGCATGACGCCAAGTGGCTCATCCCGCCGTTTGCACGGCTTTTTTCATGGGTGTTTCAGGGGCTGGGTGAATTGGAGTCCATTGGCACGGCGCCTGCTACGATGTTTGTCGTGGATAATAACATTAATAAAGCATCTGTATCCGTCCTGGCGATGGCAGCGCTGGTCATAGCGGCAATTGCCGCCAAGATTCACGCTACCGTCGATGCGCAAGCTCCTGTGGGATACGAAGATGAAGCAGGATTCCATTTCGGGAACCCGGACTTGGGCGAGTAAGCCATTGGGCTTGCAGCGACGGTTGCGGGCGCCGGAACAGACCTGACAGACTTGGCCTTGTGGTCGCTTCTGGCGGACAGTTTTTCCGGCATTCAGGAAGAAACTTCCCTTAGTTGAACCCCAGCAGCCGGCCACCTTGGAAAGTGACAAAGGCGAAGGTCCACGCCAAGACCCCCATATACACCCATTGGAAGATCGGCCACTTCCAGGAATTGGTTTCCCGCCGCACCACCGCCACCGTGCTAACGCATTGCAATGCAAGCACATAGAAGACCATCAGCGTGACGGCCCGCAAGGGCGTGTAAGCCGGCGCGCCGCCGGCGAGCTTCTGTTTCCGCAGTATCTCCTGCAAGCTGCGGTTGTGTTCTTGTTCGTTTTCGCTGGCATGATGGGCCTGGCTATAAACAATGGACATCGTGCTGACGAACACCTCCCGCGCCGCGAATGACGACAGTATGCCGATGCCCATCTTCCAATCAAAGCCCAGAGGCGCAATGGCCGGCTCCAGCATCCGCCCGGTGTATCCGGCGAAGCTGCCTTGGACGTTGGCGCTCGCTTCGTCGGCGTCCAACTGCGCCAGCGCGTTGGTCTGAGCTTCGGTCAACGGCGCGCGGGCGGCGGTTTGGGTCAGCGCGGCGCGTTCGGCCTGGTAACGCCGCGCAATTTCGGGATGCCTGGGGTAAGTCGTCAGAAACCACAGCAGGATGTTGATCCCTAGAATTACCGTCCCCGCCCTCTTCAGGAACAGTTTCGACCGGTCCCACATGTGCCGAAGAACGACTTTGGCCACGGGCCGGCGATAAGGCGGCAATTCCATCACCAGCATCGGCGTTTCCCCCTTGAGCAGCGTTTTCTTGAAAAGCCATGCCATTGCCAGGGCCACCGCGATTCCCAATAAGTACATGCCAAGCATCGTCACGCTCTGCAGCAGCACGCCACCGGTGATGCACGCCCCAATCAGCAACGTGTAAACCGGCAGCCGCGCCGAGCAGCTCATCAAGGGCGCCACCAGGATGGTGACCAGCCGGTCCTTGGGCGTTTCTATGGTTCGCGTCGCCATGATCCCGGGGATCGCGCAGGCAAACGAACTGAGCATCGGGATGAAGCTTTTGCCGTGCAGGCCGACTTTGCTCATCAAACGGTCCATCAGGAACGCCGCCCGCGCCATGTAGCCGGAGTCCTCCAACACCCCGATAAACATAAACAGCAGGCAAATCTGCGGGAGAAACGCCACCACCGCCCCGACCCCGCCGACCACGCCGTTTTCCAGCAGCGATTCCAATTCCCCCGGCGGCACCGCCAGCGCCACCCAGCGGCCCGCCAGCGCGAACAGCCCGCTGATCATGTCCATCGGCAATTTCGCGAACGTAAAGATGCTCAGAAACATCAGCGCCATGATCCCCACGAAGATCGCCATTCCCCAGACCTTGTGTGTGACAACCCGGTCCAGCCTGTCGCTCATCGTCTCCTCCGGCCCGCCCGCCTCGATCGTCACGGCTCGCTGGATGGCCCCCACCGCCCCGTACCGCCCTTCAATGGCCGCGCTGCGCCAGTCGATACCCGCCTTTTCCAGCCGCTGCCGCCCGGCCAGCACCGCCTGCCGGATCGCGTCCGGATGCCGCGACGGGCTGCCAGTGGCAATCCTCTCGTCGCACAAAAGCAGCAGCGCCTCGGCTCGTGACAGCGGGGCGGGCTGGCCCGCCGTTCCGCCCAACATCCTCGCCAGCGCGTCGATCTCGTTCACGAAGGCCGGCGGCGCCCCGCAAAAGAAACACGGCGCAACGCGCGGCGTTCCGGTTCGAACGGTTTGGATGATCTTTTCCCGCAAGGCCGGAAGACCCTCGCCCGTGCTGGCCACCATGGGGACGACCGCCGCCCCCAGCGCCTGGCCGAGATGGTCCGCGTCGATGCGGTGGCCGATCTTCTCCGCCACATCGACCATGTTCAACGCGACGATCACCGGGTAGCCCAACTCGATAACCTGGCTGGCAAAGTAAAGATTCCGTTCGAGATTTGAGGCATCGACCACCACCACAACCACCGATGGCGCCGCCACTTCGGGCAGCCTCTGGAAGAGCACGTCGCGCGCGATCTGCTCATCCAGAGATTGCGGGCTGAGGCTGTAAGTTCCGGGCAAATCCAGCACCGTCAGCGGAAGGTCCGCCGGCGCCCCCTGGAAGCGACCCTCGCGCCGCTCCACCGTCACCCCGGCGTAGTTGCCCACCCGCGCCCGCAACCCGGTCAATCCGTTGAAGACCGTCGTCTTGCCGGAATTGGGATTGCCCGTCAGGACGACACTGAACGAAGCGGCGCGGGCGCGCGCGGATGGAGTATTTTTTGGCGGAACGGGCGCCTTTAATTGAGACTGAGTCTCAATTGCGCCGGCGCGCTTCCCCACGTTTGGCTGCGATTCCATCACGGTGACGTCATTTGGGGCCGGCGGCGGGGCGGACCCATATCTGCTCGGCGTCCTGGCGGCGCAGGGTCAGATGGTAGCCGCGCACCTTGATCTCGACGGGGTCCCCCAGTGGGGCGAAGCGGACCAGTTGCACGGCCGTGCCAACCAGCAAACCCATCTCCAGGAGCCGTCCGCGCTGGTCGGGGCGGAGTTTGATTTCGCTTACAGTGGCGGCGCCGCCAAGCTTCAGGGAGGTCAGGGGCTGGCTTTCCGCGGACATATCAAGCCACCTTTTTCCTGGGAAGCGGCTCGACGAGAATTCCTTCGGCCAGACGCGCGCTGATGCCCAGCCGGGCGTTGCAGACCTGGCAAATGAAATTACTTTGGCGGCTGAGCAATTTGATCTTCTGCTCCTCGCAAAAGCCCATCTCCCGCAGCCGGTGCGTCACTTCGGGCGGGGCCGACAACTGCTTGATCCGCACCGCCACGCCCGCGTTGACGCGGCTTAACGGGCACAGGAAAGGCTGGGGACACTGTTCGTCCCCGCCGCCGGAATCCGCTGGCAATTTCTGCACAGAGGCACACTAGGGCAGTTGAGACCCGGTTGCAAGTGCGATTCAACTCACCCTGGTAATACGTCAGTGACGGCAATCCGGGGATTGGCGGGGTCGCCTCGCCGAGGCGACCGCCCGGAAAGAAACTCCCGCGAACGGCTCGGCGAGCCGTCCCCACCATTCGTGACTGAGGCATTGCTGCGGCCCGGGGCGGTCCGGCGCCCGCAAATTCGTTTGCGCCGCAACAAAACCACCGTAATTTACCGTAATTTGGCGTAATTTACCGTAAATTTTGGCAATATATCCCCATTGCCCGCCAGACGGGCAAAAATGGCCTGCGGCGCGAGGGCGGCGGGTGCGACGGTTCACGCCACGCACGCCGCCCGGTGCGGGAGACGGGCCGCGCCCACAGCCTTTCAATGAACAAGCCTGCTTATGAAATGTAACACAAAAGTTGTAAATTGCAAGAAGTTTTCCCCGCAGAACACGCAGAATGACGCAGAATGGGGGTCTGGCGCTTCTGCTCAACTTTCCGCGCGTTCTGCCCACGCGCAGAGCGTCCGCCCAATAATTTGTTCACTTCTGCAAAGATTTCTCCTCACCTTGCATTCCGCGGCGGTCTTTGCGACTGTAGGCCCGTGAAATCGCTGGAACCACCGGACACTTTCCATCTGTCCGCCGCAACGGGCTGGCTGGGGCTGGGCAATTGGCAGGAGGCGCTGGAGGAATTGGAGAAGATCACCCCGGCGTTGCGTTCTCATCCCGAAGTGTTGCTGGCCAGGTTCGAGATCCATACCAAGGCCGGAAAGTGGGACATGGCGGCTGAAACGGCTTGTGCGCTTGTTCAAATCCGCCCAAAGGAGGCGCAGTTCTGGATTTCCCATGCCTATGCAACCAGACGCATGACCGGCGGCGGCATCCCCAAGGCCAAAGAGATTCTCGGCAAGGCGCGGACGCTGTTTCCCAAGGAGCCTCTGATCGCCTACAACCTTGCCTGCTACGAATGCCAACTTGGGGACGTTACGGCAGCCCGGCAATGGCTGAAATCCGCTTTGGTTTTGGGCGACCCCAAGCAGTTGAAGCAGATGGCTTTGCGCGACCCGGACCTGCAACCGATTTGGAACGTAATTGGCGAGATTTGACACAATGAACTATTTTACAAACTGTAGTCACTTGTTGCCAACTGCATACGTTATGTAATAATTGCTTCGTGGCCAAAAACCACCACTCCCGAGGCTCTTTGGCATTACGCCAAGGTCTGCCGGGTGCTCAACGTCATGCGCCCCTATTTCGACAGCCTCGCATGAAAAACCCCGCCGCTTCCGTCCATGCCCGCCTGGCCCAACGCCGCGCCAGCACCGGCGAAGATTACAAAAGGATTATTTTGACCTGCATTACCCGGCGCAAAAGTTCTCTTTCGAGGGTGCCTTGCTGGCGAAGTCCATCGCGGGGACGTTTGCCTGCCGTGGCACCGCGTTTCCCGAAGGGATGCCGCATGGTTTGACACCCATGTTTGGGAGCGACCCGGCGAAAGTTCGCGGCTGGCAGAAGGAGCATCCGGGCTACTGGAAAAACACCGCTCGCTACCGGCGCCGTGCCTTACAAGACGGCTGCCAGAAGCAAGTTGTTGCGGCTCAGGAAGTTGCGAAAAACGCTCCCGACCGTACCTTACAAGACCTCTGTTCGATGCAAGTGCCTCTGTTTGTTGGGCTTATCTCCATGTTCGTGGGCAGTCCTTACAAGATGACATCGCCACCAGCGCCCGGCGCTTGGTAAGCAAGGGGCATGACATTCTGGGCATGGTGCCCGGCATGAACCTTGAAAGATTATTGCATGAAAAAACGTGTCCTCAATTCGCGCGGCTCCGGCGCGACAAGGATGGAAACGGATAAAGGATTCCCACCTTGGCATGAAGTCCTTTTTTCTGCGTCATTCAGCGTGTTCTGCGGGCTGCACCTACTTCAGCCAGATGAGGGTGACGCCTTCGTTGGCGGCGCCCAGGTCCGGGTCGCCGCGCAACTCCGGCACGGCTTCCAGCAGGTCCAGGACGGTGTTGTTGAAGATGGAGAAGTTTTCGCCGGCGATGTAGTCCCTGATGACGCCCTCCTTTTTGCGCAGGCCGAAGGATTTGCGCAGGCCGAAACAGAGGGTCCCTCCTTTGCCCGAAGAGCCGTAGCCGTGAATGACTTTGAGGACCGCCACCCTTTCCCGCCTGGCTTGCTTGATTTGCGCCATGACCGACTTCCGGGCGTCGTCCAGACTGGGCAATCCGGCTTCGACGTTAAATGTCCGCACGGCGTTCATTGGCTGTCAGATTTGAATGGCACAGACGACAGGGTAGCAGCCCTGCGGCCGGGCGGCGACCAGAATTTTTGCATCGCTTCCGGCGGGGGGGTATTCGATAATCAAAGGGTGCGGCGCGACTTGCTAAAACGGACGTGGCGCGGCGGAGGCCCGGCGGGCTGTCTGCTGGCGGCGCTTTTTTGGTGGGCCGGATTGGAGGGCCATGCGGCGCCCGAGACGTCACCCGCGGAGACGGCGGCATTCATATCGGCGGAGCAACGGCTTCAGGACGAACAGTATCCGCAGGCGGAAAGCAAATTCACCAATTTCCTGGCGGTTTATACGAATTCGACTTACCGGCCGGACGCGATTTTGGGGCTGGCGCAGTCCCAGTTGGGCCAATCGAATTACAGCGGGGCGATTCATCTGCTGGAAGGAGCGTTGGCCGGGGCGGGGATGCGGCAGTGGGATTATGTGTTTTGCATCGCCACGGCGCGGTTCAAGGCCGGGGACTTCAAGCAGGCGGCGGAAGGATTTTCGAACTTCGCCAAGCATTATGCAAATGCGTCCCAGAGGTTGGAAGCGGCCTACAAGGAAGCCGAGGCGCATGCCTGGATGGGGCAGTGGCGGGAGGTGATCGCTTTGTTGCAGCCGGCCGATGGAATCTTCCGACAGGCGGCAGCCGCCGACCCCAAGGGCAAATTCGCGGTGACGGGGTCGCTGTTGCTGGGGGAGGCGCTGTTGAAGGAGAGGAGTTACGCGGAAGGGGAGAAGGAGGTGGGCGGGATTGACACCAACGGGTTAGCCTCGGAGCTTCGCTGGCGGCGGCAATATCTTCTATGCCAGATCAAGCTGGCCAATGGACAGGCCGCGGAGGCGTTGAACGGCAGCACCAATTTGCTGGAGGCCGCCTTCGACAAGAGCCGCCTGGCGGAGAGCGTGTTCCTGCAGGGAGAGATACTGGAGAAGCTGGATCGGTTGGCGGAGGCGCTGCAAACGTATAACCGGAATCTGGCGGACACCGCCGGGGAGACGCAAAGGCAGGCGCTGGGCAAGATCGTGCAGTTGACAGTCGCCCTGGACGCGGCGGCGCCGGCGGAGGCGATCCGGGCGCTGGAGGAGCTTAAGGGGCGGTATCCGCAGGCATCCGGCCTGGACATCGTTGAGTTGAGCCTTGGGGAATTGTATTTGCAGGCGCAGGTCCATCCGCCCAAGCCGGGGGAAGGGACCAACGCGGCGCCGCTGGCGACCAATTGCCTGGAACTGGCGCAAAGCAATTTCACGCTGGTCATCCTCACCAACAGTCCGCTGGCCCCCAAGGCGTATCTGGACCGCGGTTGGTGCGAATGGACGCAAGGCAAGATGGGCGAGGCGAAGTCCGATTTCGGGGAAGCCGCCAGGAGTTTGCAGTATTCGGAGGATCAGGCCGTGGCGCGTTTCAAACTGGCCGACGCGGAATTCTCCGCGGGGGACTTTGGCGGGGCGGTGGGCGATTACAACCTGCTGCTGACGCAGTACGACAAATTACCCGCCGTCACCAACGGCCTGTTCGATCTGGCGCTCTTTCAATTGGTCGAGGCGAATATCAACCGGGGCGACACCAATGGAGCGGCGGCGGCGGTGGGGAAAATCCTGGAGTGGTATCCGGACAGTTCCTTTGGCGCGCGCGGCTTGCTGCTGATGGGCGAGGACTTGGATCGGAAAAGCAACTGTGACCTTGCGCGAAAGGCCTTTGGCGACCTGTTGGAGAAGGCGCCAACCTCGCCGCTGGCGCCGGAGGTGAAATTCGCCATCGCGCGCACCTACGACCACGAGAGGAATTGGCCGGCGGCCATCAGCGGATACACGCAGTGGGTGAGCAATTACCAGGGGCATCCGCTCTGGCCGGAAGTGGAGTTTTCCCTGGGGCTGGCCTATGATAAAGCGGGGATGGAGAGCAACGCGCTGATGCTGTTCACCAATTTTATCGCGCAATTCTCCACCAACACCCTGGCGGCCTGGGCGCAGAACTGGGTGGCGGATTATTACTACAACCTGCCCGATTATCCATCGGCGGAGAGCAATTACGAACTGCTTTTCGAGAAGTTTGGCGGCGTGGAGCAACTGAGCTGGCCGGCGCGGTTGATGGCGGGCAAGGCAGCCCTGGCGCATTTGGCGGTGGAGGACGCGCGCAAGTATTTTTTGGAGCTGGTCAATGGCACCAACGCCCCGCGGCCACTGGTCGATCAGGCGTATTTCGCTTTGGGCGAAACCCGGTTCCTCCAGTTTCAGGCCAACACGAACAACGCGACGTACATCAACGAAGCTTTCAACGCCCTGAGCGTGGTCACCAACGGCGCCCCCACCAACGCCATCGCCGTCGAGGCGATGGGCCGGATGGGGGATTACTGGAGGTATTGGGCGGGCATCAACAAAGCGGACACCAGCGGCTACGCCAACGCGGCGGCGTTGTACGAGGCGATTATCCGGTTCCCGGCCACCAATGTAAGCGCCGCGGCGCGCGGCCAGGCCGAGTTTGGCCTTGGAGTGATCGCGGAGAAGCGGAATTTGACCCGGCAGGCGTTGGATCATTACGACAACGTTCTTTATCTTGATCAAAGCGACTTTGTTCCCTATTGGGGGCAATACGCGGGCGAGGCCGCCGCGCGCATCTATGAAGATCAGCAACAGTGGCCGGAGGCGGTCCACATCTACAATCGCCTCATTGAGAAAGTGCCCGCCCTGCGGCCCGTGCTGGAAAAGAAAATAGCCGCCGCCCTAAGCCACGAAGCGGCGCGGTGACCCCTCACATCATTTGCAAAAGCGTGCCAGCCATGTCCGAGGGCGTCGGCGCGATGGCGATGCCGGCTTCTTTGAAGGCCGCGATCTTCGCCGCCGCCGTGCCCTTGCCGCCGCTGACAATCGCCCCGGCGTGACCCATCCGCCGGCCCGCCGGAGCCGTCGCCCCGGCGATGAACCCCGCCACGGGCTTGCGGCAATTGCGCCGGATCCATTCCGCCGCCTCTTCCTCCGCCGATCCGCCGATCTCGCCGATCATGATGATCCCGTGCGTCTCGGGGTCGTCGTTGAACATCTTAATGATGTCCAGGTGGCAGGCGCCATTGACCGGATCGCCTCCGATGCCCACGCAAGTCGATTGGCCGGCGCCGCGGCAGGTCAATTGCCACACCGCCTCGTAGGTCAACGTGCCGCTTCGCGAAACCACTCCGATGTGCCCCTTCTTGTGAATGTATCCCGGCGCGATACCGATGCGGCAGCCGCCCGAGGAGTCCGGGCCTTCTCCCGGCGTGACGACGCCCGGGCAATTGGGGCCGATCAGCCGCGTCCCGGACCCCAGCAGGGCGCTTTTGACTTTCAGCATATCGTTGACAGGGATGCCTTCCGTGATGCAGACAACCAGGCCCAGCCCCGCGTCGGCGGCTTCCAGGATCGCGTCGCCCGCGAAAGGCGGCGGAACAAAAATGGCGGAAGCCGTTGCGCCGGTCTGGCGGGCGGCGTCCGCCACCGTGTCAAATATGGGAACTTTCTTCCCGCCGTGCTCGAAGGTCTGGCCGCCCTTGCCCGGGGTGACTCCGGCGACGACGCGGGTGCCGTAATCGAGGGAGAGCCGGGTGTGCCGGGCGCCGAAGGCGCCGGTGATCCCCTGGACGAGGACCTTGGTTTGCGGAGTAACGAGTATGGACATAAAATCATTCGGAGCGGCCCCGGCCTTCGGTTTTGGGCTTGTCTTTGATCGCGCGCAGGAAACGCAGCGCCCCCAGGTCTTTGTCTTTCCCGGCGCTCTCTTTGGCTTCGATCAGGGCGTCCAATGAAAGCACCCGGCAGGCTCCAAAGGAAAGTGGCATGACGTCCGACCGGGCCGCGACTTTGTCGTAACCGCCTATGCCGGTGATTTCGCCCAGGCAGTCGAGCTTGCCGAGATCGGTTTGCAGAAAAAGGTTCTTCAGGCGGCCGCACAGTTGGTCCGTCAATTCCAGGGGAAGCTGGTTGGAGGAGAGTCGGTGGAAGGGATGCAAATCTTTGACAGCGGCTTGAATGCGACAAAGATTCTCCGGCGTCAGACGGATGCAAATGTCCAGGTCATAGGTCACCAAGGGGGCGCCGCTGAGAACGCAGGCCACGCCGCCGCCGACAACGAATTCCGCTTGACGTTCGCGAAGCCGAGCGAGCAGGGCTTTATCATCTTGCGGCATCGGAAGTGAGTTTGCCCTGGATTTCGAGGGCGAAATCCAGGACCTGTTGGTGTTCGTCGAGCCGCTGCTCCGGCGTTTGCGCCAGCGCGCTTTCGATCAACGACATGTCAATCCCGGACGCCATCGCCTCGCGCCAGCCCGGACCGGCGTCCGGCGGGCAGATGTAAAGTCCGTTGATGCGCTCCAATTCACGTTCGTCAATCATATTCTAAACGCGCTCCTCCGCTCCCGCGCATTCCACCGCCCGCACCGCCTTTTGCGCCGCGTCGGCCATCGAATCCCCGCTGATGATCGCCAGGCCCGAACCGCGCAATATCTCCCTGCCCAATGGCGCGTTGTTCCCCTCCAGCCGCACGATCAGCGGCAGGCCCAACCGCGATTCCTTTGCCGCCGCCACGATGCCCGCGGCGATGATGTCGCATTGCATGATGCCCCCAAAGATGTTCACCAGGATTCCCTTCACGTTCGGATCGCTCAAAATAATGCGAAACGCCGCCGTCACCTGCTCCTGGCTCGCGCCCCCGCCGACATCCAGGAAGTTGGCCGGCTTCCCGCCGAAATGCTGGATGATGTCCATCGTCGCCATGGCCAGGCCCGCTCCGTTGACCAGGCACGCGATGCTCCCATCGAGCTTGATGTAATTCAGATTGAATTTGCCGGCTTCGATTTCCAGCGGCGCCTCCTCCGCCAGATCGCGCATGGCCAGGATATTGGGATGCCGGTAGAGGGCGTTGTCATCCAGGCTCATCTTCGCGTCGATGGCCAGCAGGCTTTCCTGGCCCTCCGGGCCGGCTATGAGGCAGAGCGGGTTGATTTCCACCAGGCTGGCGTCGCATTCCCACCATGTCTTATACAGACCGCCAAATATCCTGGCCGCCGAGGCGATCAGGTCCCCCTTCAGGCCCAGCGCCACCGCCAGTTTGCGGCCTTGGAAGGGCAAAAAGCCCGCGGCGGGATTGATGCTTTCCTTGACAATCTTTTCCGGCTGATCGCAGGCCACCTGTTCGATGTCCATCCCTCCTTCGGTGCTCGCCATGAAGACGGGCCGGGAAAGCGCGCGATCAAGGAGGACGGCGCAATAGAACTCCTTCTTGATGTTTGGGGCGCCCGCAACCAGAACCTTGCCCACCAGCCTCCCTTCCGGGCCGGTCTGTTTGGTGACAAGGACCTGGCCAAGCATTGCCGCGGCCATCTTCATCGCCTCGTCCGCGGTCCGGCAGATTTTGACTCCGCCTTGGAAGCCGCTCTTGAATGTTCCCTTGCCCCGGCCGCCGGCATGGATTTGGGCTTTGATAACCACGCGCGCATGGCCGCCGGAAAAGAGCTTCCCGGCGGCATCTTTCGCGGCGGCCGGGGTGGCGCAGACTTCGCCGGCCGGGACGGGCACGCCGTACTGGGCCAGTAATTGTTTGGCTTGATATTCCTGTAAATTCACTGGGGGTTTAAGTGTCGCATGGAGGTCCGCCCGCCTGGCGTTCAAGCGGGGCGATCCGATGCCGCGTTGTCCGCTACATTTCTTTGTCGAAAACCATGACGTAGCTGTCTTTGGGCAGCTCCAGTTTGTTCGCCTCGGTAATCTTGATGATGGAGGTTTCCGGCCGAGAGCCGGGAAGATTCACCTGAAAAGACCCCTCGTCCCGCTTCCAACTGCCAGTGGCCACAACAGTGTTGTCAGCGGTGGTCGAGTTCAATTTCTTCAATATCACCTTCCCGTTCGGCAGGGCTGTCAGCGACAGCCCGGCCACGATTGGGAACATTTCATCCTTCAGTTGTTTCAATTGCAGCGGCGTCAACGCCGGATGCCGTTGGCGTTCCTGGACCAGCGTGGCCGCGGGGTTGATGGTCCAGACACCCAGGAAGGGGTTGCCATCATACTTGGGTGACTGCCCGGTGGCCAAATACTGTTGCAGATCATCCAGATCATTGCCGATCAATCCTGTGATCTCGCTCGTGAAAGCCGCATTGGTCAGCAGCGCCTGCACCTTCGGATAACGCACCACCTCAATCGTGTTCCCCTCGGCAACCAGTTGCTGCAAATTCACGTCCGCGGCCAAATCCTGGAATTCCCGCTGCTCCCCCAATTGCAGAAACAACGGATAATGCGCCAGGCGGCTTTCCAACAGCGGATTGTGCAACACCAGCGCCACGATGTCCGCCGCCTGGTAAACCTGCCGGGGCGTCGGGTCGTAGGCGGCCAGAACCCGGTCCATTTTCAAGCCCCCCAACTGCGAACGCATGCTCGTCAGTAATTGCGCCCCGGGTGGCGCGGTGTCTCCCGCCGCTTCCGTCGTGAAATACCCCCCGGCGTACACCGGTATCATCAAGAGCAGGAAATAGACCGCCCCATTGAGCACTCCCACGCACAGTCCCAGGCGCGAATACAGCCGCTGCCAATCCAGCAGCTTGCGGTCATCCGCCTTGTACTTGAAATGAACGCTAATCTTCTCATTCACCACCTCCCCGGCGATCTTGAACGTGATGAGCACGATTAAAAACGCAATGCATTGCGGCACAAATATCCCCCACACCGGATGGTGAAGCCCGATCAGCGGCAGCAGATGCCTGGTCAGCGGCGAGAGCGGGTTGGCCAGCAGCGCGCCCATCGCCAGGCCGACGAACGAAAAGCCCGCCCGCACGGGACCTCTATAATATCCCGTCGCGCCGACCACTCCGAGGCAAAGCAACGCAACGATCCAGACCATGCCGCACACTAGGGCCGCTCCAAAAAAAAAGCACGCCTAAATTTCACCCCTCATCCCGTGGCGCGCGTCTCTTTTCAGGGAAATCTCAGCGCTGCCCGACAACCTGCCAGAAACCGCTGGCAGTTTCGTCAACGGCAAAATCACATTGCAATACACCGTTTGTCAACAATACCGTATTGGTGCATAAGATCCGGTCGGCGAAGCTCAAGCTCAAATACTGTCACGACTTCACTTCTTGAAGAATGGAAGTTGCTCCAGGGCGTTGAAGATGAATTGCACCGCCATCGAAGCCAGGAGCAGCCCGAAGAGCCGGGTGGTCAGCTTGAGCGCCAGGGGGTTGAGATAGCGCGTTCCGCGCACGGCCAGCCAAAAAACCCAGTAACCCATGAAACACACCAGCGCGATGGAGGCAAACAGGACCACAACCTGGGTAATCCCCTTTGCCTGATTGAGCAGAATCAACACCGTCGATATCGCGCCCGGCCCCGCCAGCATGGGGACGCCCAGCGGCGTGATGGCGATGTCGTCCTTGGCCGCCCCGGCGGCCACTTCTTCATCGGTTTCCCGGGCGGGCGAGCGCCGGGCATAGAGCATGTCCAGGGCAATTCGCAGCAGGAGAATGCTGCCGGCGATCTGAAAGGCGGGCAGCGTAATCCCCATGACCTTGAAAATCATGTTTCCAGCCGCGGCGAACACCATCAGCACTCCGGCCGCCACCCAACAAGCCAGGCGCGCCATGCGCAGTTTGGCCGCCGGCGGATCATTGGGCGTCATTGCGATGAACGCCGGGACCGCGGCGATCGGGTCCAGGATGACGAATAGCGAAGTGATCGCCAGCAAGCTGTATTCGCTGAAAGTCATTTCGGAGTTTACCGCCTTTTGTGGAGACGCGCCAGCCATCTTGGGCGCACCCCCCCCATCTGATTCCTGTCGGATTCCTGTTTTCGGCGGGTGTATAATAGTGAGATGGAAGCGAAAGCCGACGCGCAATTGCTCCGCGAATACGCCCGCCAGGGATCGGAGGCGGCTTTCGCGGAAATCGTCGCCCGTTACACCGATCTGGTTTACTCGACCGTTCTCCGACAGGCTGGCTCCGCCGTCATGGCCGAGGAGGTGGCCCAAAGTGTTTTCACCGATTTGGCCCGCAAAGCGCCGGCGCTGGCGGACAAGCTCCGGGCGCGCCTTGCCAGCCAGGGGATTACGACGTCGGCCGCCATGCTTTCAACCGTTCTGTCAACAAGTGCCGTTCAAACCGCCCCCGCGGGAATGGCTGCCCGGCTGGCAGCCGCCTCGCTAGCGGGCGCCGCGGCTAAAACGGGAACCCTGCTAACCCTTTGGGTATCGGGGTTGGAACGAATTCCTTTGAATTCATTGATTACGGGCAGCCGGTGCCCATCTCCGCCGCTCCTTACTCCATTTTCGCCCGTGAGAAAGAGCCGCGCCAGATGCCAAACGGAAGTTGGTCCCGGATGTACCTCTTGGTTGACGGCGCGGTTCAGGAAGCGGGACCGGCGGACGGCGATTTTGACGCCTGGGAAAAACAGTGGATACAACAACGCGCAGCCGAACAGCCCCCCCAAGAGTCCGCGCCGCCCAATTCACCGTGACATCTTCTGATTTTCAATCCCGAAGGGATTGGATCGTTCAGCACAAGGTTGGCCCGATTCCAGAGGGCCTACCTTGGGTATGTGCCAGGAAGTTCAACAACCCTGAAAGGGTTGAATATCAAATCCTTGCGAATCCGATTCAACCCTTTCAGGGTTGTGATTCTTCTGTCTTTTTACCCAGGATAGCTCGTTCCTCGCAATCCTGGGCTGAGTGATTGCGATCCTTTCAGGATCGCCTGCCAAGGCACTGTTGACGGCGCTGGACTGAACGTTTCAATCCCGTTGGGATTGGAAAAGTCAATGTCCGCTTCGCCAACGGCCAGATCGAATACGTGCTCAAACAAGCCGTCGCCAAACGCAAAGGCCACACGTTCCCCCGCGCGGAAGGCAATCAAAAGAGAGGTTGAGGCAATCTGTTATCGGATGCGCCCCTCAATTCTTGTCCAGGCAATGCCGCACAGTTCTTGCCAAAGCGGCTGGCGTATATGGCTTGGGCAAATAGGCAATCTCCTGGCCGGCTGTCAGAGCGGAGTCTCCCAAGTCCGCGATGTATCCGCTGGAACTGATCACTTTCAAAGAACCCTTTTCTTTCTTGAGCCGCGCCGCCAAATCCAACCCAGTCATTTGGCCCGGTATCTTCATGTCCGTGAACAACAACGCGACTTCTTGATGGTGCTCTTCCCATACCTTCAGGGCTTCAGCAGCGTTGCCGGCCGGCAGCACCGCGTAGCCCAGTTTGCGAAGGCACGAGGCTGCCAATTGGCGTAACACCGCCTCGTCCTCCACCAGCAATATGGTCTCTGAGCCGCCTTTGACTTTCTCCTCATCGCTGGAAATTCCGATGGCACCCACCGGACTTGTCGATGGAAAATGAATCCGGAAAGAACTGCCGTGGCCCGGCTTGCTCTCCACCTCGATCCAGCCTTGGTGCTGCTGGACGATCCCATAGACGGTCGCCAGCCCCAATCCGGTCCCTTTGCCAATTTCCTTCGTGGTGAAAAACGGCTCAAACATCCTCCCTAAAACGGCCTCGTCCATGCCGCATCCCGTGTCGGTTACTGACAAGCAAACAAAGCGTCCGGGGCGGGCCTCGGGGTGCGACTTTTCGGATCTGGCCTCGATCTCAAGCATCCTGGTTGCCAGCGTCAACCGTCCGCCGTCGGGCATCGCATCGCGGGCATTGATGCACAAATTCATCACCACCTGTTGCATCATTCCAGCATCGGCACTGACCCAACTGGCGCCAGCGGCGCCCTCGAACACAACTTCGATGTTCTCACCCAACAGCCGCCGCAGCATCTTCAGCAGGTCCTCAATCAAGTTGTCCAAGTTCCACGGTTCGATGCGGGCGGCCTGCCGCCGGCTGAAGAGCAGGAGCTGTCGCGTGAGGTTGGCCGCGCGCAGAGTCTCCCTTTCGACCTCCTCAAGAGATTCCTTGATGCCCACGGTTAACTGGGGATTGTGCTGCAAAAGGCCCAGGTGCATCAGAGTCGCACAGAGAATGTTGTTGAAATCATGCGCGATCCCCCCAGCCAGTTGTCCAATCGCTTCCATTTTCTGCGCCTGGCGCAATTGCGCCTCAAGCTGCCGGCGCTCGGTTATGTCCCGCACCGTCCAGATGCGTCCGAAATACGTTCCGTTCTTGTCCCGCACGGGCCACGAATTTCGGACCAGCACCCTCCCGTCTGTAAGTTCAATTACATCGCGGCTGACCTGATCGCCGTGGGCATAGAGATCGGCGATCGTTTCGGCAAACTCTTCCGGATTCTTGGTCTTGGGCGCTACAAACTCGACCTGCCTGGCATCGTCCGGGTCCTGCGAAATGTGCGGCGGGATTTCCCAGATTTCGTTGAATCGCTGGTTCTGGAGAATCTTCTTCCCCTGGTTGTCCACCACCAGAATCCCGTCGGGGTTTGAATCCACCAAGGCTTCAAACAAAGCCGTCCGCCAGCGGAACGCTTCCTCGGCCCGTTTGCGTTCGGTGATCTCATTGCGGATGGCCACGTACTGGAGCGGCTTCCCGTCGGAGCCAAGAAACGGCACGATCGTCGCGTCCACCCAGTAGAATGTACCATCCTTGGCCTTGTTCTTGATCTCACCGTGCCACACCTGACCCCGGCCGATGGTTGTCCAGAGATGGCGCATAAACTCCTTGGAATGGTAGCCGGAGTTGAGAATACGGTGGTCTTGTCCCAGCAACTCCTCGCGGGCGTACTTGGAAATCGCGCAAAACTTGTCGTTGACGTAAGTGATCCGGCCTTGCGGATCGGTTATGGCGACAATGGCGTGCTCATCCAGCGCCGCCCTCAAGTCTCTGTTCTCCTTCAGAGAGGCCATGAGTTGCTCTTCCGTCTTGTTCATCGTGTCCTTTCAAGATTGGGTGGCGCGCGTCATTGAGGCGGGTATCCTACGATCCCGGCCTTGAAGCGTGCGTCTCACTGGCCGTCTCCTTTGGCACGTATCCATCCAATCGGTAGGTATCTATCATCTGGCCCAAACCTTGCGTCGGCGTCAGCAGCAGCAAATCCACGCGGCGATGCACAAACTTCGGCGCCGGCTCATCATCTGTGTTGATGCCGCCGACGGCATTGCCGCTTTCATCCTGCAACGAAGTGAAGGTCCCCCACTCGTGAACGGCCCATTTCGCGCCGGCGTCCGGCGGCGCATCCGCCGCCGCCACGATCCCCGGGAAAACCACCAAAGCAATCAAAGCCGGAGTATTTCGCATAAGAACATCAGATGGCAACCATTAACAAAATACTCCCTAAAAGTTGAAAGTCACGAAATAAATCGCCCGTTCCCGGCAATTCCAATCCTTTGCGAAGCTCGGCAGAGCAAGGCTCGTGCCGAGCCGATCCCAAGGGAAAAGGCTCCGCCGAGCGTCGCCATCCACCGACCTTGCCTGTTCGGCGAAGGACGGCCCCGTTTCGACAAGGATCGGGGCGGCAATTCCGGCCTCGGCGCCGGGTGTTTCCATTGGAATCGTTGGCAGCCGGAAGCTCCGAGATTCCCCGTGAATCGGCGCCCTTTGCGGGCGCGTAAAAAGGAAGTTAAAAATAGTTCTTGCCGCAAAGCGGTTTGTGGTGCAAACGTGTTGGCATGAACGAGCAACTTCGCGCCATTTCCGAACTGGACCGTGTCATTCATGAACCCGGGCGGCTGATGATCCTCGCCCTGCTCGCGGCGGTGAAGGAATGCGACTTCCTTTATCTGCAGCGCGAAACCGAGATGAACAAAGGCAACCTCTCCAGCCATCTCACCCGACTGGAGGAGGCCCGCTACGTCGAGATCCAGAAGACGTATCGCGGCAAAGTGCCTCAAACAGTGCTGCGGTTGACGCGTGCGGGCCGGGCGGCGTTTGACGAATATCGCAAAGGATTAAGGGCGGCATTTTAGCCGCTGGGAAGAATTTGAACTGATCCACTATTCTTGTGTTCGGATAGTGACGCGGTTTGCCGCGGCGGAGATGCCGTTTGGCAGGCAAATGTTCCACCGGCGCTCGCTCTGATCCACCTGCAAAGCCAGGCGGGCGTTGCCTGGAGGATGCTCGAAAGGCGCGTCCAAGAGCAGGAAATCCGGCCCAAGCTGGGCGACGGGCACGGAACTGCCGTCAATCAGGAGTTGAATCTTTACCTGGGCGGAATGTCCGCCATTCTTTATTGCCGAGACCATGGAACAATTACTGATACAGCTTGCTCAAGCCTATGCCACAAGGCATCGGCTTTGCCTCGCCGAACGGCTAGGCTTCGGTGTTCACGGTATCATCTTTAGAACCGAAGGCAACCCTGAAAAGGGCAATGTGGCCACCGCCATCAAAGTGCATCGCTTCAGGGAGCCTTATTTGCGGGAATTGGCTGTTTACCAGCGCCTCCAAGGGGTGGGAATGACAAAGATTCTGGGACTCAACGTCCCGCAGTTACTGGGGCATAACGACGAAATGCGGATCATTGAGATGAGCATCGTGACAAGGCCATTCGTGCTCGATTTCGCGGGCGCTTACCTCGACGTGCCGCCGCAGTTTCCTGATGAAACTTGGGCAGAGTGGGAAGCTGAAAAGCTCGATCAATTTGGCCTCCGCTGGGGAAAAGTGCAGGAGATACTGGCGGCGTTAGAGGAGATGGGTATCCACATGGTGGACATTTCACCCAGCAACATTGCGTTCATCGATTGACAAGGAGGTTGAACAATGCCGGCTTGAACCAATTTGGGCGGCATCAATCCCATCACGCATACTTGCGGACGAGGTCTGGGAAAGTGGATTCAGCGCAAAGGGCGTTGGAGCGGTCGCGGAAATCATGGACGATTTGCAGGAGGCCTTGCTGGCCGGCGGCGCTGGATAATCGCGCGGTGTGTCCGCCCAGAAGACGCTGCCGGGCAAGGCGCAATAGGGTGTCCTGGAGTGCGGGTTGCACTTGACGGCAATGTTAAAGCAGCCGGTTCCAACATCGCCGCATCAGATCGCCGATGGCGGCCCGCTTTGGCCGCTGGCAAAAATCGGATTTCAATGCGCTGGCCCAGGGCGGCGGCAATCCGTTGCAACATGTTCAATGAGTGGCCCTCGTAATCCGCATCCTCCAACCGGGAGATGACCGACTGCTTGGTGCCAAGTTTGTCGGCCAGTTCAGCCTGCGAAAGCCCGGCTCTCGTCCGGGCAGCGTACACGAGTTGAGCAACGGCGGCGTTGGTCCGTGCTTCGTCAGTGAACCGCCGCAGTTGCGGATTCTCTCCAGCCATTCGGTCTAAAATGGCCACGGCATCCGATGTTCCTTTAATTTCAGTCTTTGCTCTCATACGTATGCGCCCTTGGGTTTGATTCAAACAGCTTCTTTCGTTCAATCGCGCGTTCAATATCCGACGTCGGGACCTCGTCTTCCTTGGTCAGGGCATGCGCAAGGATGGCAGCCTGTGGCCCGTGAAAAAAGTAAAGCAGCCGGTATTGGACATGTCCTTGCTTGGCGCGCAATTCGTAAATGCCATCGCGCAGATAGTCCGCCGCCGGACCTCTGAGCTCGTGGCCGAATTGGGCCAAAAGTTCAATGCGAGCGCGACAGTTCGCCCAAGCCCGCTCGTTGCTCTCCAAGAGATCCTGTAGCCAATCCACGATAGGAGCCTCGCCATCGGCCTCCTGATAAAATACAACACGCGTTTCGGGCATATTTTACTCACGAATCACTATATCACAATTTTGATATAGTCCGCAAGTGAAAGTTTGAGCCATCGCCATGTGCGTGGAACCGCGACGGGCAACCCGTGCGTTGGCATAGTTGGTGTTCACTGGGTTCATTTTGCCATCACGCATACTTGCGGACGAGGTCCGGGAAGGTGCATTCGGCGCAAAGGGCGTTGGAGCGGTCGCAGAAATCATGGACGATTTGCAGGAGGCCTTGCTGGCCGGCGGCGCTGGATAATCGCGCGGTGTGTCCACCTAAGAGACGTTGCCGGGCAAGGCGCAAGAGGGTGTTGTCCTGGGCTTGCGGCCATTGGAGAAAGCGTTCTTCCGCGGCCAGGACAAGGCGGTCGTTCTTGCCGGCGCGCGCCCGTGTCCAGAACCACGGGAGGATGACGTTGATGGCGAGGTCGGTGGCGCGGCTTTCGCCCAGGAGCGGTTGGGGCCTGGCCTGCCGCGGCGAGGTGAAACTCCAGTGCCATGACCAAAAATCGTCCAGGGGCGGTTGAAGGCAGGTGAGCAGGGTGTCCGGCAGTAAACCGGGGCTGGGGCCGGCTGTGAACCATGTTTCCAGGCGGGTGAGGATGTCTCCCGCGGCCAGCCAATGGGCGGCCATGGCAAGGCGGCGTTGGGGCTGGTTGGCGGGGCGAAGGCCGTTCATGCGCCAGATTTTTCTGGGAAGGAGTTCGGCGCGGAAGGTTTCGCGCTCGCGCCACCAATGGTCCCACAAGGCTCGGGCATATTCGGCGCCTTCGGCCGCGGGCGGGGCGGCTGTCAAGAAGCCGCTGATGCCCAGGAGGCGGGCCTGCCAGGCGAGCAGGGCGGGGGCGCCTTCGCGCAAACGGGGCAGGAGTTCGGCGACGCGTTGCATCGGCCAGATGTTTTGCTTGTAGCCGAGGGCGCGGAAGATGCCTTCCCAGAGCGCCTGTTCCCAGCCGGCTTGGCGGGCGCGGTTTTCCAGTTCGCGGGCTTTGCGTTGAAACCGGACGAGGGCGGCCTGCCGGAGGAGGGCCTCGCGGCGGTCCGGGGGCAGTTGGGCCAGCGGGGTGGAGCAGGCGCCGCGCAGGTTATCGGGCCAGGTTTCGGCGGCGGAATGGGCGGCCCACAACTGCATGTCCTCAACAGGCATATCGAGGAATTCTCGCAGCGCCAGGGCGGGAGCGGCGGAGGAAGCGGGCCGGCCGGCGGTCCAGACGACGCGCAAAATCACGCCGGCAAAGGCGGGGTTCCGGTCGTGTTGATGGGCCTGCCAATTCTCCGGGAGGACATCGACTTCGATGTCGCCGGAGAGGGGTTCTTCGGAGCCAAATTGGACGATGGCGCCGCGGAAATCGGGGCCTGCTTCGCGGTTCCAGAAGCCGGGATGGAGAATGCGCAGAGGCTGGCCGTCGAGAGTGCGGAGGAGGTCGCGTTGGAGGCGTTGGTGGCGCCAGATGGTTTGGAGGAGGCGCTCAGGCGGGAGAGGGGTATCGCGCTCGTGCAAGAGGAACAGGGCTTCCTGTTGCGCGCGCCATTGGACGTAAAGCTCTGGGGGGACAGAGTTCACAACGAGGCAGGCTCGCGCCAGGGGCGGTGAAAGTCAAGAAAAACTCCGATGGACCTCAGCGCAACCGTCCGACGAACCGCGCCATGCGCTCGGTGGCGTCTTCAATGCGATCCAGAGCGGTGGCGAAGCAGCAGCGCAAATAGCCTTCGCCGCCGGGGCCAAAGGCGCTGCCGGGGACGCAGGCGACCTTTTCGGATTCGAGCAGTTGGAGGGCGAATTGTTTTGAATCCAAGCCAGTGGATCGGATGCACGGAAAGGCATAGAACGAGCCTCGCGGCAAATGGCAGGAGAGGCCCATCTCATTGAGGGCGTTGACAATGAAATTGCGCCGGATTCGGTACTGCTCGCGCATATCGGTGGTGTCCGCCATCCCGTGCTGGATGGCTTCCAGCGCGGCTTCCTGGCTGATGATGCTGGCGCACAACATCGAATACTGGTGAATCCGCATCATCGCTTCGATCACTTCCGCCGGGCCGCAGGCGTAGCCGATGCGGAAGCCGGTCATGGCGTAGGCCTTGGAAAAGCCGTGCAGGAATATCGTGCGCTCTTTCATGCCCGGCAGCGCCGCAATGCTCACATGCCCGCCTTCGAAGGTCAGCTCCGAATAAATCTCGTCGGTGATCACCATCAGATTGTGCCGCTGCACGACGGCGGCAATCTGTTCCAGTTCCGCGCGGTCCATCGTGCCGCCGGTCGGGTTGGTGGGGAAATTCAATACGAGCGCCTTGCTGCGGGGCGTGATGGCCCGTTCAATCGCCTCCGCCCTCACCGAAAAACCCTCTTCCGCCCGGCACGAAACGGCCACCGGGACGCCGTGAGCCAGCGAGATGCCCGGCGAGTAGCTCACGTAGCAAGGCTCGTGATAAATGACCTCGTCGCCAGGATCAATCAGCGCCCGGAAAGCCAGGTCCATCGCCTCGCTCACGCCGACGGCTATGAGGATTTCCTTGCGCGGATCGTAGGCGGCGTGGAAATTCTCGCCGACGCTTTGGGCGATGGCTTCGCGCAACTTGAGCAGGCCGAGGTTGGAGGTGTAGGTGGTGTGGCCGCGCTCGAGGGCGTAGATCGCCGCCTCGCGGATGTGCCACGGCGTCACAAAATCCGGCTCGCCCACCCCAAGCGAAATCACGTCCGCCATCCCCTGGACAATGTCAAAGAAATCGCGGATGCCCGAGCGCGGGATGGCGCGGACGTTTCGCGCGATAAATCTGTCTGGTTCAAAATGCACAAGTCCTTGCCGGGCGGGGCGGGCGGGCCTCCGCCAGAGTCGTTCAAGCGGCCGCCTGGTCGGTCCTTCGGCGCAGAAGGGGTTTGGCATCCCCCAGCACGGCTGGGCGGGTCACGGTCACGCCAATGATGTCCTCGTTGGCGGGCACGTCGTACATGACCTCAAGCATGAGTTTCTCCAGCAGGCTGCGCAGGGCGCGGGCGCCGGTGCCTTTTTTCATGGCCTGCGCCGCCAATTCGCGCAGCGCGTCGGGAGTGAACGCCAGATCGACCCCCTCCATGAAGAGCAGTTTGCTGTACTGCTTGGTCAGAGCGTTGCGGGTCTCTGTCAATATCAAAACCAACTGGTCTTCGGTCAGCTCTTCCAGCACCGTGACCATCGGCAGGCGGCCGACAAATTCGGGGATGAATCCAAAGGCGATCAAATCCTCGGGCTCCACCATTTGAAGGACTTTGTCCCGCTGGATGTGCGCCGCCTTGTGCGCCTGCTCGGCGGCTCCAAAGCCCATCACGCGGTTGCCCAGGCGGCGTTGGACTATCTTTTCCAGCCCGATAAACGCCCCGCCGCAAACGAAGAGGATGCCGCTGGTATCGACCCGGATGTACTCCTGCTGCGGATGCTTGCGCCCGCCTTGCGGGGGCACGTTGCAGATGGTGCCTTCCAGGATTTTCAGCAGCGCCTGCTGCACGCCTTCCCCGGAAACGTCGCGCGTGATCGAGACGTTCTCGGTCTTGCGCGCGATCTTGTCGATCTCGTCGATGTAAACGATCCCCATTTGCGCGCGCTTGACGTCGTAGTCCGCGTTTTGCAACAGGCGCAGGATGATGTTCTCCACGTCTTCGCCAACATACCCCGCCTCTGTCAAAGTGGTCGCGTCGGCGATGGCAAAGGGCACGTCCAGGAGCTTGGCCAGCGTCCGGGCCAGGAGGGTCTTGCCGGAGCCGGTTGGGCCGATGAGCAAGATGTTGCTTTTCTCGATCTCCACGTCTTGATGCCGCGCGGCGTCCAACTCGTCGGAGCCGGCGCGCGCGCCCTGGCACGCCGAATCCTGCGTCAGGCGCTTGAAATGATTATGGACCGCCACCGCCAGGGTTTTCTTGGCGTGATCCTGGCCGACGCAATGCAGGTCCAGGTGCCGCTTCAAATCGCTCGGTTTGGGCACGGTGACGCGGGGCCCCGCCCGTTTCGTATCGGCGGACAGCTCCTTGTCCAGGACGCTCTTGCACAAATTGACACAGTTGTCGCAGATGAAGACGGCCGGGCCGGCGATCAGTTTCTTGACTTCCGAATGCGCTTTGCCGCAGAAACTGCAAAAGGTGATGTTGGTGGGGCGGGCCATGTTGTGGAATTATGGGATTTTCTCCGGCACCTTGCTCTCCGGCAAACCCGGTATCTCCTTGCGCGACTTCACCACTTCATCGACCATGCCGTAGGCTTTGGCCTCGTCGGGGTCCATGAAATTGTCGCGGTCACAGTCCTTTTCAACCTGCTCGAAGGGGCGGCCGGTGTGTTTGGCGATGATGGTGTTGAGCCTGTGCTTGAGGCGCAGCATATATTTAACGCGGATTTCGACGTCGCTGGCCTGACCTTCGGCGCCGCCCAGAACCTGGTGGATCATGATATTGGAGTTGGGCAGCGCGAAGCGTTTGCCCTTCGTCCCGCCGCACAGCAGGATCGCCCCCATGCTCGCCGCCTGCCCGATGCAATAGGTCTTCACGTCGCACGTCAGGAACTGCATCGTGTCATAGACCGCCAGCCCGGCCGTCACGCTCCCGCCGGGGGAATTGATGTAGAGGTCGATGTCCTTCTTCGGATCGGTCATTTGCAGGAAGAGGAGTTGGGCGATGATCACGTTGGCCACCATGTCATCCACGGGCGTGCCCAGGAAAACAATGCGATCGACCAGCAGGCGCGAATAAATATCGTAGCCGCGTTCGCCCCGGCCGGTCTGCTCGACCACCATGGGCACCAGAAAATTGTTCGTAGGTTCTTTCATTATCAGGTCCCAGCCAAGCTACCGGAAGACGGCGAGGGCGTCAAGAGAACCCGGCGCGGGCAAGGCTCCTGCCGGGCCGTATGCCGGGCATCCCTCAAAAACTCCCAAGCGCCCAGTTGCATGTCCTTGATTATTAACGATCTCAGGCTCGTTTGGCTCGCGGGAGAACTCCGCGCCGCAGGGCAGCGAAGCACACGACTGGATTTGCCGGACGCTCATTCGCAACACCAGAACCATGCACCTGCTTCCCAGGGGGAGAAGCGGTTCACGCCGCCCGGTGCAGGAGACGGGCCGCGCCAACAGCCTTTCAAAGAAAAAGCCTGCTTATCAAATGTAACACAGAAGTTGGAGATCGCGGGAATTTTTCCCGCAAAACACGGGATGACGCAGAAGATCGAAAACAATGCAAACGCATAGTCCCGGCGCAACCTCCCTTTGCGCTTGATGCGGAATTTTCGGGGATGCCTGACGGCGGCGTATTCGGCCTTGTTGCGGAGATTCACGGATTTGGCGTTTGATGAGTCAGCGGAAATGCGCTGGCAGGAGGCCAGGCCAACGGAAGCGGACAACATTGATGTGGAGCCTGTGACGGAAATGGATTTGGAAAGTGATTTTGTCGAATCGTCGGGGAATCCGTTTTGATGCGTGGCAAATTCAAGAACTTGCGCAGCGACTTGCAATATTCCCAAAATCAGCCAGGCTGATCGGGCGTCTGACCTATGTCTCTTCTGACGATCAGCGCCCGCGCGATGGGCAAGCGCAAACCGCTTGTGCCAGACTGGCAGGTGCCTTGGCCCCCGGAGGAGCATGACGCCGGCGAGCCGGTCACATTGCGCCAACTGATAACACGGATCGTTCTGCAAGAGGTCGAGGCATTCAAAGAACGGCAGGATAGGGGCCAAGTGGTTCGCATCCTGACGGAACGGCAGATCGAGGAGGGGTTGGCCAAAGGGCGGGTTGACTCCGGCGGGAGAAATTTGCATCAGTCGGTGGACCCCGGCCAGGCGGTCGCCGCCGCGTTGCTCGCGTTCGAGGATGGCCTGTACCTCGTCATCCTTGACGGTGAAGAGCAACGCGAGTTGGATCGCCAGATTTTTCTTCAGGCGGACAGTCACATGGTTTTCGTGCGGCTGGTCATGTTGGCCGGCGCGTAATTCCAACAACAGGAGACCCCCATGCTCAAATCCGAACAAGCACAGGCCGAACTGAAAAAACTGAAAAATGATAAATGGGGAGTGGCGCGTATTGCCGCTGCCGATGGATTGCAGAAAGAAATGCGCGACACCGCGCGTTCCATCTTGGGCGCGGACGGCGCAGCGAGACCTACCCGGCATAAGGACAAAGAGCAGCAACAGATTCTCAAATTGTTCCTGACGATGGACGAAGAGGCGCGCTTGCAGTTTTTCGAGACGATGGCGCCTGGTCTTGGCGCAGCGATTGAGCGTGGCTGGCAACTTCTGGACCGATTGCCCTTTCAGACTGGCTTTCAGCGCAAGCCATTTCGTGCGCCGAAACATCCAGATGTCTTGATAACACGGCGTGTCAATTGGCTGTTGTCGTTGCTGCGCATCGTTGGGCCGTATCAGCAAAATGTCGCATGGTTCGCCGCATGGGCGCCTCACGTCGCTCACCCCATGACGATAGATACGCTGGGAATTCTGCTGGCGGCGGCGATTGACGCCGGCGGCAGCGATGGCGAGGAAGTTTTCCAGATTCTTTGCGCTTCCGGGCGGAATGAACATGAGATCGGCGGGATGGGGCGGCACGTTACACGCGCCCTGCTCGCGGCAAACCGGCCCGACGGCTGGCAATTCGTGGAGAATATGCTGTTGGCCTGAAACAGTTGCCCAAGAACTCCGGCGAGCATCTTTTTGAGGTGATCATGCGCCGATATGAAAACCGGTCCACCATCATGACCAGCAACCGGCCACTGGAAGAATGGGGCAAGCTCCTCGGCGACGTGCCGACGGCAGGAGCGATCCTGGACCGCTTCCTGCACCACGCCCAGACCATTGCAATCACCGGGCGCAGTTACCGGCTTAAAGACCACGCCGCCATTGCCGGTAAAGAGGATAAAAACAAAAAGGCCAAATCCAAGCCAAACGAACCCTCGACCGCAGAACCGGCGAGCTAAATGGCTCGCTTTCCGGTTCTGCTCGTTTTAATTCGCTGCTTGCACGTTATGGAAAGCGTTCGATTTTTGCCCGTAATCTGCAGGGTTTTTCGTGCCTTGGACGGAGGGAAAAGACCCCCGCTTAGCAAGCTTTGCGGGGCTGTAAAAGAATTGGCAATCGGAAGCTCTAAGATTCTCCGTCAACCCGCGTCCCTTGCCAGCGGCCAAAAAAAGTCGAAAATAGTTCTTGCATAAACTGGTTTGTTATGCAAACTTGTTGGTATGAAAGATGAACTTCAAAATTACATGGGCCGGCCCAACCGATACAACAATATCGACGGGACCGGCGAGATCGGCATGGGCCTCATGGCGCTGTGCTATGGCCTTTTGGGTTACCTGCAGGCCGTCCTGCCAAAAAATTCGGTGCGGAGTCACGGGGCTGCCAGCATGGTGTTATTTTTTGCGGGCGTCCTGGTAATGCTCGGTCTCATCCTCTGGGTCCCAAAAATAATCAAGAAACACGTCACCTGGCCGCGCACAGGGTATGTCGCTTACCGCCGCTGGGGAAAGACCTGGTGGACAGCGATGATCGCAGCCGCCGTGATCGCAGCCGTGCTTGCGGCCGGTGTTGGCTGCCTAAGGCGGTTCGACGAGAGTCACGATTGGATGAGCCTCATGAGGGTAGTCGCAGTGGCGATCTATGTGGTGGGGTACGGATACTGGATCTACCGCATGGAGAGGGAGCACCCATGGAAATGGCTGCTATTACTCTTGATGGTGCTGGGGCTTCTTGCGGCTGCTCTCACAGCCCCTGCGGATTTTGTGGGATTATGGGCTCTTATGCTCTTTTTCGTCGGTCTTGCGTGGCTCGGATCCGGTGGGGCTACTCTGTATTTGTACGTTCGGCACACAAAACCCGCAACCTTGGAAGCAGAATGAACGAGCAACTTCGAGCCATTTCCGAACTTGACCGGGTCATTCATGAACCCGGGCGGCTGATGATCATTGCCCTGCTGGCGGTGGTGAAGGAATGCGACTTCCTTTACCTGCTGCACGAAACCGAAATGAATAAGGGCAATCTTTCCAGCCATCTCACCCGGTTGGAGGGGGCTGGCTACGTCGAAATTGAGAAGACGTATCGCGGCAAATTGCCCCAGACACTACTGCGGTTGACGCGTGCAGGCCGCGCGGCGTTTGACGAATATCGCAAGGGAGTAAAGGCAGCATTTTAGCTGCGCACGACATTGGTTGGTGGGCAGCCGATTTGAAGAAATTGAAATGCCGCTTGCTTGGATCAAGAAACTTGATATGAATTAAGCACTTCGGAGTGGCCGGTTTTGATTCGACCCTTCGTGGCTGGTTTTGAAGTGACCGGTGACAGCCGGACTGGAATACGAATTCTCCGTTGCAGCTCCGTGGCACTGAGGAGTCAATACCAATTGCTTTTTTTGTAGCCGCTGAAACTGACAAAAATGAGACGCCGCCGGACCGCGAATGCGGGGTTTCAAGCCGGCCATTCGGCGCTCGCGGGGGGAGAGGAACATATTTTTGGGCTGCACCGCGCGCGGATGCTACCCGCCCCTCCCGATATGGAGTTTTTTCTTCCTGGCGTCTTTGCGACTTCGCCCTTTGCGTTGTTTTCCGGTCTTCTGCGTGCTCTGTTCCGCGGGTATCATAGTCAAACCCCGTCCGGATTATCCGTGGTAAAGAATATACTTGCATAATGCAAGTTCTGTGATATTGTGGGGCAGTGGCTGAGGGCGTTTTGTTCTTTGAAAGGCCGCAGACCGGGGCGTTTGGGCGGTGAACCCGTTTGAACCACGCCATGCCCCGGTTGGCGCGGCTGTTTATCCTCCTTCGCGCGGAGCGCTACGGAGGACAGGTCCGCCTTGCGCGGAGCGCTGGCCCCGTTTCCGGCCTGCCATCCTGGACAAAAGTCTATAACCACGGATGGACACGGATGGACACCGATAAAGTATTCCGATCCGTGTCAATCCGTGTGCATCCGTGGTTAGAAATTTACGGTAAATTACGGTAAATTACGCCTATTGACGGCTTAAATCGACGGGGAGCAGGGTTTTGGAGGGGGCGATCGGGGCGGAGATTTCGGCGGTTTATGCAGGCTTGTGCACCCTTGTGCACCTTAAAAAGCGCGGGAGCTGGAGTTCTCCCGCGAGCCAAACGAGCTTGTGAGCCTTGATAATCAAGGACATGCAACCCGGCGCCGGGAAGTTATTCACCGATGGCAGGCAAATGGCCCGCCCTACAGCAATCGGGCCTGCTTGCCCGGATCGGATTGGAGGCCGAGTTTCTTGTAGGTCAATTCGGTGGCGACGCGGCCTTGGGCGGTGCGGTTGAGGTAGCCTTCCATGATGAGAAATGGCTCATAAACCTCTTCCAATGTGTCAGGCTCCTCGCCGACCGCCACCGCCAGGGAATTGAGGCCGACGGGTCCGCCGCCAAATTTGACGACGATGGTCTCCAGGATGCGCTTGTCCATTTCATCCAATCCGTTTTGGTCGATGGCCAGCATGGCCAGGGCTTGGTCGGCGATGGGGACGGTGATATGGCCGTCGCCGCGGACTTGGGCGTAGTCCCGGACGCGGCGCAGAAGATTGTTGGCGATGCGCGGGGTGCCGCGGCTGCGCCGGGCGATTTCATGCGCCCCCTGCGGCTCGACGCCGATGCCCAGCAAGTTGGCGGAGCGGACGACGATTTGCTGAAGCTGGTCCGCGTGGTAATAATCCAGCCGCTCGCGAATGGGGAAGCGGGTCAGGAGCGGCGCGGTGAGGAGTCCGCTGCGGGTGGTGGCGCCGATGAGGGTGAAGCGGGGCAGGTTCAGGCGGACGCTGCGCGCGTTGGGACCCTGGTCAATGATGATGTCGAGCTTGAAATCCTCCATCGCCGGGTAGAGGTATTCCTCGATGGTTTTTTGGAGGCGGTGGATTTCGTCGATGAAGAGCACTTCGCCCTCTTCGAGATTGGTGAGCAGGCCGGCCAGGTCGCCGGCCTTCTCGATGGTGGGGCCGCTGGTGCATTTGATGCTGACGCCCATGCTTTTGGCGATGATGTGGGCGAGGGTGGTCTTGCCCAAGCCGGGCGGGCCGCTAAAAAGCAAATGGTCCAGAGCCTCGCCGCGCTGCTTGGCGGCTTGGACGGCGATTTCCAGGCGCTCCTTGACGTTGGCCTGGCCGACGAACTCGGAAAAGAGCGACGGCCGCAACGTCATTTCCAACGCGGCGTCCGGCTTGGCCAGCACGTCTGTGATCACTCGCTCCGGCATCGGCCATGAGGATGGGCAGGCGGCCAGTCAGCGACAAGGCAAAACTGGAATTGAGTTGGCTGGACATCGGCGGCGGAAAGTCCAACAATCCTTCGATGGCCCGCCTGGTCCTGGATAATGTTTCTAAATTCTTCGCCGGCCCCCGCCGCGAGAATGTCGGGGCCGTGCGGCGCCTCAACCTCACGGCGGGCGCGGGCGAATTCCTGGTCATCGTCGGCCCGTCGGGCTGCGGCAAGACGACCACGCTGCGGTTGATCGCGGGATTGGAGACGCCCGATGAGGGAAGTCTGTCGCTGGACGGCGAACCGCTGGCGGGGGTGGCGCCCAAGGACCGCGACGTGGCGATGGTGTTCCAAAACCACGCGCTTTTGCCGCACTTGACGGTCTTCGAGAACCTGGGCTTCGGATTGATGCTGCGGCGGACGCCGCGGGAGGAAATCACCCGGCGGGTGCGGGCGGCGGCGGAGATGCTGGATTTGACGGCGTTGCTGGAACGAAAGCCTCCCGCGCTGTCGGGCGGCGAATGCCAGCGGGTGGCGCTGGGGCGCGCGCTGGCGCGGCAACCGCGTGTTTTTCTATTTGACGAACCTCTGTCCAACCTCGACGCCCCCCTGCGGCTCCAGTTGCGGGGCCAGATCGCGGCGGTGCGCCGCCGGGCGGGAGCGACGATGGTCTATGTCACGCACGACCAGGCCGAGGCGATGGCGCTGGCCGACCGCGTGGCGGTGATGAGGGAGGGGGCGTTGCAGCAGGCCGCGCCGCCGCTGGAACTTTACCGCCGCCCGGCCAACCGGTTCGTCGCGGGCTTTATCGGCTCGCCGCCGATGAATTTTTTCCAGGGCGTCGTGGCCCGGGAGAACGGGTTGCTGGTCTTTCGAGCGAACGCCGGGTTTGCGCTGGAGGCGGGGGAGGGCGCGGCCAAAGCGTTGGAAACGCGGGCCGGCCAGCCGGTGATACTGGGCTTGCGCCCGGAGGACATCGGCGCCGGGCCGGGGGTGGCGGCGGTGGTGGAGCGGGTGGAGGCGACCGGCGCGGAGAATCTTCTTTACTGCGAAAGCAACGGCGTCCGGTTCGTGTCGAGGATGCCGGCGGGACGGGTTGCGGAGGGCGGCCAAAGCGTGGCGCTGCGATTCGAGATGGAGCGGGCGCATTTCTTTGACCCAACGACCGGGCAGGCGCTGACTTTGCCGGGATGGTTCATTTGAGAAGTCCCTCATAGAGAAAAACCAGGTAGGCGGCGGTCAGAAACCAGCCGACGGCGCGGGGCAGCGAACCGAGCCAGCCGACACACACCAGGTGGATGACGGCGGCGGCGCCCAGGATCAGTACGCCCGTTGCGAAAACGGGCGGGATGAGGATCGGGTGGCAGAGGGCGAAAAGGCCCAGGCAGAGAGGAATGCAAATATGGCCGTCGCCGACTTGGGAGGCATAGACGACGGCGGGCTGGCGCTTCCAGCCGTAGTAAAAGGCCAGCACGCCGTTGGGCAGGACATCCAGCCAGCCGCTGAGCCAGCCGAGATACTTGACGCTGATGAAACCAGTCTTGATGTTTGACACCCAGGCCACCAGCCAATCGGTGCTCAGATAGATGGCGTAAGAACAAACCGCCAGCAGGGCCAGATCGACGGCGAGCATCGGGCCGATGAAGCGATGCTGGCGCGTGTTGGTTTTGAGAACCTCAAAGACATGAAAGGCCTGCCACAAGAGAAAAATCCCAACCAGCGCCAGTCCGTCCGCAAAACCGATCTTCCCCCGGCGGCCCATGATCCAGGCGACGCCGGTAAAAAGGAGCACGGCGCAGAGCGTGAGAATGACCGAGGATCGGTGCCGGGGAGACGGGGCGGGGCGGGACATGCCCCATAGGGCGATTGGAAGACCGACCAGAAGGGTGAGATTGGTTACATTGTTGACGAGGCAATTGATGACGACGGCGTCGCCCGATCCGCCCTGCCGTGCCAGGACCGCGGCGAAGATCAAGTTGCCCATGCCGGTGCAATAGGGCATGACGAGCGTGCCAAGCGCCGTGCCTTCAAAACCGCCGGCGACCATGGCCTCCAGCCGCCAGATCATCAGGAAGGAAGCGGCCAGGAAGAGGGCGGCAAAGAACCACGGAGTGGCCAGGCCCAGATGTTCCAACCATGGGAGCAACGGTTTCAAAGCCGTGGCATGGCCCAACTGCTAGGGCTGTTTGCGGAAAATGGAGGACACATCCAGGACGTTCATCGACACCAGATCGACGCTGGTCTCCGGGGCGCGCTGTTGGGCGGCATGGAGTTGGCCGCCGACCTGGCGGATGGTCGCGGCGGCGTAGTATTTGACGGCGCCGACGCTCAGTTCCGCCTTGAAGATGACGATGAGGAGGACGTTTTCGTCAATGTTGCAAAAGAGCAGGCTGTATCGCTCGCCCTGCTGATAAATGGAGGCGAAATCGGCCTCGCCCAGGAGGCCGGCGATGGCCTGGGTGGCGCAAAACGAGCCGGCGGCCAGGGCCGATATGGTGGTGGTGTCAAATTGATCCACCGCGCCGCGCTGGCCGATGAGCGGGCCGCCTTTGTCAATAATCAGCGCGGCGGTCGCCTCGCTCTTGCGCAGCAAATCATCCAGCGCGGCGTCCAGGACTTGGACGTCTTCGGCAATGAGCGGCGGCAGGCCGGGCATATCAAGAGGTCTTTCGGGCGCCCTCGTTGATGAACTTGTTGAGCAACAGGCGCGTGATCATGTTCAGGGCCTCAAACACCCCCTCGCACTTGGATGCGACGGACGGGAAGGAGGGCACTTGCACCTCCCGGTTGTTGAGAAGGAACTCCATGTACTCGATGGGCGCGATGTTGGGAAGGTCGCGCTTGTTGTACTGCAAAACGTAGGGGATGTCGGGAAAGTTCAGGCGCAGGGTTTTCAGATTGTCCTCCAGGTTCTGAAAGCTCTCCACGTTTTCGGCCATCTTATCGTACTGGGAGTCGGCGACAAAGACGATGCCATCGACGCCGCGCAGGACCAGTTGGCGCGTGGTGTTGTAGATGACCTGGCCGGGAACGGTGTAGAGTTGAAACTTCGTCTTGAAGCCTTTGATGGCCATGGCTTCGACCGGCAGGAAATCGAAGAACAAGGTGCGGTCCGAACTGGTGGCCAGCGAAACCAGCTTGCCCCGCTCGCGCACGTTTTGGACGTTCGAGTGGACCTGTTCGAGATTGGTCGTCTTGCCGCCTTTGCCCGGCCCGTAATAGACGACTTTAACTTGCAGCTCCTTGGTAGCTTGATTGATGATCGCCATAAAGTGCTATTGTTTGCGGCCCGCCAGTTCGGCGGCAACCCGTTGGAGCGCCGCTTCCGGCAGCGCCTGGCCCGGCCTGCCCACCACCCCAACGTAAAGCGATCCCGCTTTTATTATGACATGCGGCGCCCGGCCGATGGTCAGGGTGAGCGTCTCCAGTGTGCCCAGTTGCGCCTCGTCGGCGTAATGGGCCACGCGCCCAAACATCTGCGGCAGGAACGCCGCCAGCGTGTTGGCGTTCAATGGGTCGGGCGCCTGCCCGGCCACGAGCAATCCATCGGCAGTCGCCAGCAGCGCGCACGCCACTCCCGGCATTGCGCTGACAGCTTGCGCGATTTCCTGGGGCGACCATTCCGTTTTCGACGGCTGCCCAAAAATCTCTCCCAAAACGTCCACCTTCACGGCGGGTCCCGGCGGCGGCGCCGGCGCGGCTGATGGCGGCGGTTGCGCGGAAGCCGGAGGCTCCGGGGCGGGCGCGGCGGGTTTGCTCAGGCCGGCAAAGAGGTCTGGAATGTCGCTCGCAACGGAGACCTTCTTCTGGCCCCCGGCGCGATGCTTCGCCATGAACAGCGGAGCGATCACTTTGAGCGGCAATTCCACCTGCGTCTCGCCAAGCGCCGACTCGCCGGCCGGCGGCGGGTTGAGCCAGCCGCGCAACTCGCTCCAGGCAAAGACGACCCGCCCAGCCTTCATCGCCGCCTCAAGCCGGCTCAGTGGGATGGACACTGATGCGTTCCTGGTGTCGGTCTTGTCGATTTCCTGCCGGACGGCTTCGGGCCAGGTTTCGCAAAGCGCTCCGACGGTCGTAACCACTGGTTCTGCGACGACTACGGGCGCCGCAGCCTGCGGAGCGGGAGACGCGGGCCGTTTGGCCGCGAAAGGCAGTGGGGGCGCCGCCGGTCTCGGTTTGGTTAGATCGTGTGTGATCGAGGTCAACGGCTTCGGCAGACCCGGCGAAGGCGCGGCGGGTTTGGGCAAGGAATACGATGGCACCGTCGGCACTGCAGGTTTCTGCCACGGAGGAGGCGATGCCGGAAGAATTGGCTTCGTGGCCTGCGGCTGCGGCTGCGATGGCGGTGGTGGCGGCGTTGGCGCGGCAGGAACGGGTGCAGGCATCGGAGCAGGAGCGGGCGTTGTTGCCGGAGGAGCTCCCGCAGGAGCGGAGATGGTGGGCACGGGGTGCCTGGGATCGAAAACTCCGGTCACTTCGTCCGGGACATCAACATGCCTCTGATCAGTGCGCCGGGACAGCATGGAGGGACCAAGGGCGGCCAGAACGAGCGGCAACGGCAAATCAATGAGCGAATCGTCAACGCTGGCATCGTCCGCGAACGTGCCCGCGGGTGAGCCTTGCCGCAATTGGCCGAAGGGCACCCGGACAGCGCCAGAGCGCAGTTGCTCGACCGCTGTGCTGGCGGGGAGCGAAAACGTCCCGCCCGGGCGGGACATCACCAGCGGCGCCACGCTTTCGGGGAGGAGCGCCAGGATTTCGTCCAATGGCAGCAGGAGCGTGCCCCCGATGGCCAGCGGCGCGGGCGCGACGACCGAAGAAGGCGGCGCGGCGGCAGCAGGCGTGCGTGCGGGGGGTGGAGGCGACGGTGGGGAAGCGGCGGGAACAGCCTCTGGCACAGCAGGCGGCACACTCGCCGGCTTTGAAAACAGACCTTTTAAAAAGCCGAACATGAATTGATCTGGCGCCATACTGCCATAGCGCGGGGCGTTTAGTCGATAGCAAACTTTCAGTGTCCGCTTGCATCGGAGGGGCAATTGGCTTTAATCTCCCCGCGTGACAGCGGCGCCGCGACATAAAATACTGCTCCTGGATGACGACGAGCAGATGCTGGAATTGTACCAGGAGCTCCTGCGAAACCTGCCCAGCCAGCCCGAAGTCACCGTCTCCAGTTCGGGGGCGCGGGCAATAGCGTTGCTGGAATCGGAGCCGTTTACGTTGCTGATCACGGATTTGAGGATGCCCAAAATGGACGGTTTGCAGGTGCTGGCGATTGTACGGCGCAAGTACCCGCATTTGCGCATCATCGTGCTGACGGGTGTCTTGGATGAGGAATATCGCTCGCGGGCCTACGCGCTGGGGGTGGACCTGTTCTGGCAAAAACCCGGAAGCTCGGAGGAGTTCCAATTTTTCAAGGATTGCATCGAGTCCCTTTTGGGCCGCGAAGTGGCCACGGAAGGCGGGTTCCGGGGTATGCAAAGCAAGAGCCTGGTGGACTTGATCCAACTGGAGTGCCTGTCTCAAAGTTCATCGGTGCTGCGCATTACGCAGGGGAGCGTCGAGGGGAGAATCTGGGTGCAGGAGGGGGAGATCATCGACGCGGTGGCCGGGGAGTTCAAAGGAGAGGCGGCGTTCAAGGAGATATTGTCCTGGAAAAGCGGGAATTTTGAAATACTGCCGGCCGAAGCCAATCACCCGCGGATGATCACGGGCTCCTCGCAGGGGCTGCTGCTGGACTCTGCCCAGGCGCTGGATGAATGGCGCGGCCACCAGACCGGCACGCCGGGGGAAGGCCAGACTCCCGGCCCGGCCAGTTCGGCGCTGGCGCCCCTGGCGAAATTCGAGGGGATCGAATTCGTGTTGACGATGGCGCCGGACGGAAAAGGGGCGTGCGAATCGTGGGGCCTGGAGAACGCCAAAGAGATTTCGGCCTGGGCCTGGGAAACGCACCAGCGCCTGCGCGAATTGGGGGACAAACTGGCGGCGGGCCATTTGGCGCAGGTGACGGGCTTCGGGCTGCATCGCCACTGGGCGCTGGCCAGCTCGGACCAAAAGGGCCTCCTCTGCACCGGGTACCGCCGGGCGATGCCCAAGGATAAAGTGGACCAAACAATGAAACACATCTTCGCCAAATGGGTATCCTGAGCAAAGACAAGGCGGCCAAACCGGAGGTCAAGCGCCTCCCCACAGGCAGCTTCACCGTCGATTCCAAGGGGCAGATCGTCAGCTCCACCGTGCCGCAATCCGTTCCGGTGGCGGTCGTGCGCGACATCGGCCAGAGGATCGTGGGCATCTTCGCCGGGGCGCGGCGCGCGCAGTTGCCCTTTTCCGAAATGGTCGTGCAGTATGCGGCCTATCGAATCACCGCGCGGGAAATGCGCGGCGGCGCCATCATTTTCCTCTCGCCCACGCCGCCGCAATTGCCCTCAAGATAGGAACTGGAATTATGCGCAACAAAAAATTGGATAACCTGATTGTTCAATTGGAAAATTACCTGGAATGCCTCAAGCAGTTCAATTATTTCGTCACCCTCTCCCGGGGCAAGAAATTCACGGAGGAAGACGAGAACCAGTTTCTGGAAGTCAAGTCCCTGATCGTCCAGGAATTGGAGCTGATTACCGCCGCGGTGGAATGTACCTCCCCCTCGCGCGAGGAGGTGCATGGCTTGGTCAGTTCGGCCCCCTCCCTCCGCTATCTGGGCGACAGCAACGAAGGGAACCTGCGCGGCCTGGAAAATCATTGGCACAAGGTGTATGTCGGCTTCCAGGCCATACTCGGCCAGCTCAAGGTGCAGCAGCGCCAGCTTGAATCCCAATCCATCCTCGGCTCGATGTTCGGAAAAAAGAAATGACCCGCCCGCACCCGCATTCCCATGACTGACCCGCTGACCGCGCTGATTCTCGGTGTCGTTGAAGGCATCACCGAGTTCCTGCCCGTCTCCTCCACCGGCCATCTCCTCATCGCCCAGCAATGGCTGCCCCGCCAGAGCGACCTTTTCAACGTCGTCATCCAAGCCGGCGCGGTGCTGGCGGTCATCCCGCTCTTCCACCACCGTTTCCATCAATTCATCTTCAACTGGCGCGACAAGGCGGTGCGCGATTATTTCCTCAAAATTGTCGCCGCCTTTGTCATCACCGGCGCGGGCGGCTACTGGATGGAAAAGCACGGATTCAAGCTCCCCGAAAAACTCAGCTCCGTCGGCCTGGCCCTGCTGATCGGGGGCGTCATCTTCCTGGTCGTCGAATACTGGCTTGGCCGAAGGGGCAAGGACAAGGAGAGCGGCGAATTGACGGGAGTGACCTGGACGGTGGCCATCGCCTGCGGGGTGGGACAATTGATCGCCGCCCGCTACCCCGGCGCGTCGCGCTCAGGAACGACCATTGTATTTTGCCTTTTGCTCGGTTTGAGCCGTCCGCTGGCTACGGAGTATTCGTTCCTGGTGAGCATCCCGACGATGCTGGCCGCCAGCGGTTACTCGATATTCAAGACACTGCATCACCCCGAAGCCGGCGCGCCGCCGGAGAACTGGCAAATGGTTGGTCTGGCGTCGGTCATTGCGGCGGTCGTTTCATTCATCGCCGTGAAATGGCTTCTGCGCTACGTGCAGACGCACACCTTCGTGGCCTTCGGCTGGTATCGCATAGTCGTTGGCGGGGGACTGTTGGCGGCGCTGGCGCTTCGCCTCATGTAGGAAATGTTCAAAGGCGGCCATTCTGATTACGCTGGCAGTCGCATGACTAATATCTTCACGCCGTCGGTAAGGCGGTGCTGCTGCGCCGCCCAAGAGTCCAGGGCAGAGCAGCCCGCAAAGCGGGCATCGACCATCCAGTTCCGTCTGCAGCTCTGCCCTGCCGGAAGGCGAAGATTCTTCTCATGCGCCCTTGCGCCGGCAGTCGAGGCTTTTCAGGATGCGGAAAGCGCGCTGAGGGGCCGCAAAGAAATAACCTGTGCGATATGGCGCAGGGATTTTGGCGCTGGGCGAGGCGCAACGAAGCCCAGCGTCAAAAGAACAAGCCAGATTGCACAGGTTATTTCTTTACGACCCCTAAACTATCATTATGACACCGGAAGCGGCCCTGGACATGCAGATAGAGAGATACCGGCAAATGACCGGCGAGCAGCGCCTGAAACCAGCCCTGGATTTGCACGAGTTCGCCTGCGACGTCGCCCGCGAGGGCATCCGCCATCAATTCCCCGAGGCCGGCCCGGCTGAGGTCGAGCGCCATCTGCGGGAACGATTGCGCCTGGCGAGGGAACTGTGACGGAACAAGAATTATTGGTGGATGCCTTGCGGCGCCTGAATCGGGCGGAGGCGCCGTACATGCTCACTGGCTCCATGGCCAGCAACTATTGGGGAATCCCCCGCACCACGCACGTTTTGGATTTTGTCATCCAACTTCCAGGAAAGGACATTCCGAAGATGGTCGAGGCTTTTCAGCAGAATCAAATGTTTAGCTACGTCGCCAAAGTCCTGAACACTCGCCCGGTCCGGATCCCGCGTCAGGCGAAATGTTGAATGTTTAAGTACGACCCCAATGGTCTTTTTCTGGACCCCAATGGTCTTTTTCTGCTGTGCAATCCGATGATTTGTTCCGTCTGTCGTCTCGACCACACCCGTCGGCGTCCCGGCGACGGAATCCTCCGTTCAAGACCTCCCCACCATTTTGGTGAGTTCGCAAGTAGGACGCTAATGATACGGGATCATGCCCCCTGTGTTAGATGTTTCTGCGTCACAGCCTCCAGTTCAGCGGTGATTTGTTCGAGCGGCGCGGAGAAACGGATTTGTTTGCCGAGGCTTAAAGCCACAGTGTAGGGGTGGATATGGAGGCCGCGGGCGTGGGTCACGGCATGTTTCTTCGCCTTGCGCATTTTCGTCACGCGCGCCCGGCTGGGCAGCCGTTGGCCGACGTTCCGCGCTTCGTTCATCATCCCATCATACAACCCCATGACAAAAACACCCCGATCCTCCACGCTCACGCCGTCAACCGCGCTGAATTTGTCAAGGAGGGCGCGGAAACTGTCGGCGATGTGAACGGCAATGTCCGTCAGCCTGCGGGCTGTGTTTGGCGTCGATTCGGCCAACAGGTCGCCGTCGCGGTACACACACGGGATTTTCGCTGCCGATTCAATGGCCCACTTCACGGAATTGGCCACGTCAAATTCATGGGCGCCGAAGGAGTAAATCCGCCTTGCCGTGGTTGAACGCTTGAAGCTGCCAGAAAAAAGATCGGGTGTCTCAGCGGGGTCCGGGACGCCGAAGTCGAACCGCGCTTTGAGGCGGGCGATTTTTCTTTGAGCCGAGGTTTTCTCGCCGTCGATTCCCCGCTCCGCCAGGGCTTGCAATTTTTTGAGCAAGGCCCGCGCTTTTGAGTTGGCGGGTTTCAAGTTCATTTTCATGCCGCCACTGTCTCATCTCCGCCCCCGGGGAACAACAGAGAAGCAAGCGTCCTCACAGGATCGCCTGCCAAGGCGTTGTTGACGGCGCTGGGCTTAATGTTTCAATCCCGTTGGGATTGAAAGGCCGATGCCCGCTCCGCCAATTCAGTTTGAATTCCACTGAGAATAACGGGGAACCAGTTTTGAATAGCGGCGTCCACCCGGGCCGGAATCGAAAAATACGTGTTGCGGTGCGCAATTGTTGTTGTATGCTGGCAACGTGGCCGGACGAGGGCGGTTGTTCATTGACATAGGCCGGTTTGCGGCAAGCTGGAGCGGCGAACCCGTTCCAGCGAGAGCCACACCGCGAAAATGGCCGTTTATGCAGGCTTGTGCACCCTTGTGCACCATAAAAAGCGCGGGGGCTGGAGTTCTCCCGCAGGCCATGCGAGCTTGAGGACGTTGATAATCAAGGACATGCACCTTGGCACTTGGAAGTTTTTGGGCGATTGCAGTCAAATGGCTCGGCACGAGCGGTTCTTGGGGAAACGGAACGGCGTTGCGTCTATGGCAGGGCGAGGCTCGGAATCGCCGAGCCGGGCGTTTCCGAATTCTGAGAGGCGCCGTGGCCAGCAGATGAATAATAAGATTTGCATCAAGCCAAAGGAAGTTCCATGATCGGCGCTAATTCCATGTTTTGGCATGAGGAAATAGAAACGCTGAACCGCGCGGAGCTTGAGGCATTGCAACTCAACCGGCTGCGGGAAACCGTGCGCCGGCTGGAGCGAGTGCCTTTTTACCGCGCGAAATTCCGGGCCAGCCGGCTTAAGCCGGAGGACCTGAAAACGGCGGACGACATCCGGCGGCTCCCCTTCACGACGGCGGCGGATTTGCGGGCCAATTACCCCAACGCGCTGCTGGCAGTGGGGCGGGACGAGGTGCTGCGGCTGCACACCTCCAGCGGGACGACCGGCAAACCCAAGGCCTTGTTTTTTTCCCGGCGGGACATCGACACGGCGGCCGAACTGATCGCAAGGGCGTTTTGCATGACGGGAGTGACGCGGCGCGACGTATTTCAGAACATGATGAGCTACGGGCTGTTCACGGGCGGTTTGATGATGCATTACGGGGCGGAGAAAGTGGGCTGCATGGTGATCCCATCCGGTCCGGGCACCTCGGAGAGGCAGTTGCTGCTCATGCAGGACTTTGGCACAACGGTGGTTCACGTCACACCGAGCTACGCCTTTTACTTTGCCGATTTTCTGGAGAAGAAGGGGATTGACCCGCGCAAGAGCCTGACGTTGCGCAAGGCGTTCGTGGGCGCCGAGCCTTACACGGAAGAAACCCGGAGCAAAATCGAAGCCGCCCTGGGCATCGAGGTCTATAACTCCTACGGCCTGACCGAAATGAACGGTCCGGGCGTCGCCTTCGAGTGCGAGGGCAAATGCGGCATGCATGTGTGGGAGGACAATTTCGTCCTGGAAGTCATCGACCCGGCGACAGGCGAGCCGGTGAGCGATGGGCAGACGGGCGAATTGGTGCTGACCAGCGTCAACCGCGAGGCGATGCCCTTGCTGCGCTATCGGACGCGGGACCTCACGTCGATCATCGCCGGACCCTGCGCCTGCGGGCGCACGCACCGGCGCATCCACCGCATTTCGGGCAGATCGGACGATATGTTGATCGTGCGCGGGGTGAACATTTACCCCCAGCAAATTGAGCGGGTGCTGATGTCGATGCCACAGATCGGGCGCAACTATGTCATTCAACTTGAGGGCCTGGACGAGATGACGGTCAGGGTGGAATTGTCGCCCTCGGGGTTCGACGGCGAGGTGGAGCACCTGGCGCAACTGCAAAATCTGGTGGCGGAAAAGCTGCGCGCCGAACTGTTTGTGCGGCCCAAGGTGGACTTGGTCGCCAGCGGATCGCTGCCTGTCGCGGAAGGCAAAGCCAAGCGGGTGATTGACAAGCGTTCGATGTGAACTGACGGAAACCAACAACTCTATGAACACGGTAAAACTGGTGGCGGTGTTTGCTGAAAACCGGCCCGGCCAGGCGGCGCGCGTCACGGGAATTCTTGCCCGCGCCAACATCAACATCCGCTGCATCACCGTGGCCAGCAGCGGCGCCTTCGGAGTCATGAAACTGCTGGTCAACGACCCCGAACTGGCCTGTCACGCCCTTAAACAGGAGAGCATCGCCGCCACCTTGACGGAGGTGATCGCCGTGGAGATGCCTGACAAGCCGGGCGCATTGCACTCGGTGGCCGATTGCCTGGCCAGCGCTGACATCAACCTGGCCAACACGTCGGGTTTCGTAATCAACAATCGCGCGATCCTGGTGATAGAAGTCGAGAATCCTGCCCAGGCCGGCACTGTGCTCAAGAAACACGGCCTCCACGTTCTGACCCAAAAAGAAACCCTGGCCATTTAGGCCAGGCCCATTGAGGAGACACAAATGAATGCAAAAACCCCATCCGCCGCCGGCGGTTGGACCGTAGTCATTGCCGGTCTGGCCATCAACTTGATCCTGGGAGTGTTATATGCCTGGGGAGTCATCGCCAAGGTGCTCGGGAGTGATTGGCATTGGACCAAGACTCAAGCCACGCTCCCCTTCACTATCGCCACAGTTTGTTTTGCCGGTATGATGGTGTTTGCGGGACGCTGTCAGGACAAATTTGGCCCTCGATCCGTTGCGACTTGCGGCGGCATCATGCTGGGTCTGGCCCTGCTCGCTTCGGGGCTGGTTCATTCGCCGCTGGCGATGGCCTTGACCTATGGCGTCGGCGCCGGATTGGGGATTGGTCTGGGTTACTCAGCGACAACGCCGCCAGCCATCAAATGGTTTCCGCCCGCCCGCAAGGGTGTCATCACCGGCATTGTGGTCAGCGGCGTGGGGTTGGCGGCGGTTTATATCTCTCCCCTCACCCAATACCTCCTGGGCAAGACGACCATTTCGATGACATTTGTCTGGCTGGGCGCTGGCACTCTGGTTCTGGTGCCGCTGCTGGCGCAGCTTTTGAGAAACCCGCCCGAACAGCCGGCGGCGGCCGCCTCGTCCGCGCAGAAGCCTGTCGCGCAGGTTAATTCGGACTGGCAGGCCATGCTGCGCACCGGCCAGTTCTATCAACTCTGGTTGTTGATGGTGCTCTCCGCCTCGGCGGGCTTGATGATCATTACGCAGGTGGCGATGATCGCAAAAGAGCAGGCGCACTGGCAGTGGGGGTTTGTGCCGATCGCGACTCTGGCGATCTTCAACACGTTTGGCCGCCTTCTCAGCGGAGTGCTCTCGGACAGAATTGGGCGGACCCGGACCATGACGCTGGCGTTTCTGTTGCAGGCGGTGAACATGCTGGCGTTCAGCCACTACGACAGCCCGGGGCTGGTGGTATTCGGATCGGCGTTCACCGGGCTTTGCTATGGCACAATCTTCACGCTGATGCCCGCGGCGACGGCCGATTTCTACGGCGTCCGCAATCTGGGAGTCAATTATGGTTTGGTGTTCACCGCGTTCGGAGTCGCGGGAGTTGTCGGCCCGCTTCTGGGGGCGCAGATCAACGATCGCTTCAACTCGTATCTTTGGGCGTACTATATTTCGGCGATCATGCTGGTGCTGGGGGCCGTCCTGGCGATTTGGACCAAACCGCCAGGGACGCGGGCCGAACCGGCGGGAGCGCAGCCCCATGTTTCACCGGACAGTTTTGCCGCGCCTAAACAAAGCCCAAGTCTGTAAGAAAACCCTCATATCTCCGCCTCGTCCTCGTGCATATAAACCGAGACGTTGGCCAGGCCATCGGCGCCGCTCAACTCGGACTGAAGTTCACTGGAGCGGGAAGTGTCGCGCAAGAGAAGGCGGTAAGTCATGTCGGTGCCTTCATTGGTCGCGCGCCGCTCGCTGGCCAATTCCAGCCTCGATGCGTGGCGTTTTAGGATTTGCCTCAAGACCGGGAGCCGCGCGGGCACATCACCGGTCACGCGCAGGCTCAGGACGGCGTCATAACGCCGCCGGGTGCCAAAAGAGATGAAGCGAAGGCAAAGAAAAGCGGCGGCGATGCCCAGGGCGCCCATTGCGGCGGTGGAAAAGCGCGTGGTGCCGACAGCCACCCCCTCCATGATGGCCCAGAGGATAAACATGGTGTCGCGGGTGTCTTTGAGGACATTGCGGAAGCGAACGACGCCAAAAACGCCCAGGAGGCCAAAGGCGACGAAGACGTTGCCAGCCATGGCGAGCATGAGCATGGCCACGATCAAGGGCATGACCCCCAGAGCGCCGACGTAAGTGCGCGAGTAGGAGAGCGCCTCGTGCGTCCACATATAAACAAAGCCAATAAACAGTCCCACAGCAAAGGCGAGCACGATGATGAAAAGGACGATCAGGGGGTCAGGATTGCCGGGCCAGACCGACCGGGTCAGGTCCGAACGACCGATCAAGTTGATGAAATCGTTCATAGCACCAATTCTTCCTCCTGCTCCGGCATGACACGCCGGCGCCATTGGAGGTCCTGAGCATACATGCAGGCCACGTATTTGCACACGGGAATCCGCTGGAGATTGAAGATTTTCACCATGTCATACATCCACCTTGGCGCTTGATTGTCGAATTTCAACTCCAGCACCACCGCGTCCCTTGGAAGGGGGGACATGTGAGGAGGCAAATAGGGACGCCAGCCGCGCTTGGGCGTTCGCAAGCGGCCGCTGCCGTCGTAGCGGCTGCCGCGGATGCAGCGGTCGAGGGTCACGCGCAATTCCTCGTCATACTCCGCCTCGTAGATTTCCCGGTAATACGAGACATAAATCGAGCCGAAGGCGTGCGTCGAGTTGGCAAACCTCCAGAAATCCTCGTTGACGTCCTCGCGCCGTTTGCCGTGGATGAGGTGCGTGTTGTCGGCCCAAAAGGGGCGATCGGGCCAGCCATTGGTCAGAATCTGGCGCACCCCTTCGCGGCTCATCATGGCGCGATCTTTGCAGATGACTTCGCTGACGCGGCGCTTGACTTCCAGAAAGGCGGGCCGCTTCCATTCGTCGTCATAGAAACGGATGCGGAGCTTCATGCGGTTTTTGACGCCGTGGTAGGCCTGGTTGTAGAAAAAGCAGTCGGGTGAATCGAGGTAAAGGCTGATGACCGGGTGGCCGCGGATGGGGCCGGAGCCGTTGTGCTCGGAAGGACGCAGGTAAGCGCTGACAAAATCCGCCACCGCCACGGCGCGAGCATCTTCAATAATGTACTTCAACTCAAACCGGGAACTATGACCCATAAGCCTTCTGGAAACGTCCGGTCTCGTAGTCGAGGACCTCGCGCGCCAGGCGGATGCACTCCAGGGGCCTGGGGCTGAAAACGGTCTCCTTGCCCAGCATGATGACATCGGCCCGCTGGCGTGCAATGAGCGACAAGTCCGAGAGTTCGGCCCGTTGGGGCAGGCCGGTCGCCGCGAAGCCCTCCAGGATTTGCGTGGCGACAACCACGGGTTTGCCGGCCCGCCGCGCAGCCTCGACGAGGTTCTGTTGCACTTCCGGCAGACGCGTGTAGCCGACCGCCATGCCCAGGTCGCCTCGGGCCACCATGACGGCATCGGAGGCGGCAATGATGGCATCAGCGCATTTGAGCGCCGCGACCGTCTCGAACTTCGCCATGACGCGCACGTCCCGGCCAAGATGCCGCCGGGCCTCCGCGCGGCCAACTTGGACGTCGATAGGTGATGTTATAAGTGACAGGGCAACCCAGTCGGGCAAAACCCCGGCCGCGGCGAATTCCTTCAACAGGTCGCTGTCCTGCGGCGTAAAGACGGTAAAGCCGCTCGCGCAGTCGGGCAAAAACAGGGCATTGGAGGCCTTCAGAGGCATGGAACCGCCGTCCAAATGGGCGGCGACAAACCCCTTCTTGAGTTTATCCACGACAAAAGTCAGGCGGCCGTCGCAGAACCACATGTGGTGCTTGGGCGCCACCTTGGAGAGCAACTCCTCCAAACCGGGGAGCGGCACGGGCATCGCGCCGTTTTTCTTCGGCGACTCGCCGCCGGCGTTGGGGTCCCAGAAAATCACTTTGTCGCCGAGCGCCAGATTCAAGTCCGGCATCTTGCCGATACGGGGCCGTGATGAGGGGAGGTCCAGCAGCAATTGGATGGGCTGGCCGGCCAGGGTGGCGGCGGCGCGGGCGGCGCGGGCATTTTCCACATGGGGCCGTTGGCGATAGCCGCAAGGGAGGCGGACCCAGCGGACGCCGGCCTCAATGGCTTGACGGATGTCGTTCTCTTTCTCCAGAGTCGGCCCAAGCGTGGCCATGATTTCAGGCGCCTTCCAGGCAAGCGGGCTGCATGGCGTTGAACGCGATTTAACTTCTGCGCTTCGGCCTGCGGGAGAGGGAGTCGTCATTTGGGCTGTGTTCACAATTCCATCCTATATGAAGTCAATGTAACAATACTGTAACAATTCGTCAAGGGCATAAGAATAAATTATGAGGACTCCTCAATCCTTGGAAAAGCTCGGCAGGGCGAGGTTCCTGCCGAGCCGATTCCGCGGGAGACGGCCCCGCAGGAGCGACGCCATATCGGCTTCACTTGCTCGGTGAAGGACGCCCCAGTTTCGATAAGGATTGGGAGAGGGTCTGGCGCCCGGCGCGAAGCCAAATTCCTCCGCGCCGGCCGGGACGCCGGGATTCCGGTCGTGGAATGAGTCGGCTTTCGTTCGTTTTCGACGGTTCTCGTAGTTACTTATCGGCTGAACTGGAGATTTCATTAAGTTTGATCAGGTTCCCGCGTCGGCGCGAGGGCGGCAGGGTTAAATCCCGGCGCCAGGGAATCGGCTTCCCGGGCGTTTCATTCCCCGTGCTTGAGAATGCCGGAGCTGGATGGGATGAAACCGTGCATTTCCATTTCGACCATGCTCCAATTATTGGCGTATCGTCTGGCGGTGTCCTCGGTGACGTAGTTGCCTTGGAGAAGCTGCATGAGGTATTGGTCGAAACTATGCATGCCCTCGTTGGTGGCGGCTTCGATATGGCCGGCCAAAAGGAGCATGTCATTGCGGGCGATGCAATCCTGGATGCCGACATTGCGTTTCATGATTTCGAGGCAGGGGATCCGTTTGCCGAACGCGCTGGGGATGAGCCGCTGGCAGACGATGGCGTTCAGACAGCGGGCCAGCAGGGCGCTGATGTTGGCCTGGTCCGGCGCGGGATAAAACTGGCGCAGGCGCTCGATGACTTGCGGAACGGAATCGGCGTGCAGCGTCGTCAACACCAAGTGCCCGGTTTCGGCCGCCTGCATGCCAGCCAGGATGCTTTCCCGGTCTCGAATCTCGCCCAAAAAGATCACGTCGGGGTCCTGTCGCACGGCGTTGCGAATGCCATCGGCGAAAGAAGCTGTGTCCACGCCGACTTCGCGCTGCTCAAACTGGCACTTGTCCTCTTGAAACAGATACTCAATGGGGTCTTCGATGGTGACGACGCGCAAAGCGGTCGTTTCGTTGAGCTTCTGCAAAATGGCGCGGGCGGTCGTGCTCTTGCCCTGGCCTGCCGCGCCGGCGACAATGATCAAGCCGCGCGGCTCTCGAATGAGGTCCAGGACGTTGGCGGGCAAACCGAGGTCCTGGAACTTCATCATGCTTTGCGGGACGACTCTGAAGGAAAAGGACTGTTTGCCCTGCTGCTTGCTGAAGTTGGCCCGGTAACGCATCCCGGCGCACAGGAAACTGAAATCCATTTCTCGCTGGCGCTCCACGCAATCGTAGATGGAACTGGAAAACGCCTCGCGCAGCATATCGACGATGGCGTTGTTGCTGGGCGCCGGGAACTGCCCGTCCGTGACGCGCAGAAGTTTCCCATCGACGCGGATGGAATAGCGGCGGTCGGCCTGGGCGTGAAGGTCGGTGGCCTTCTGGCGTGAACACCAGTCAAGCAGTTTTCCTAGCCGTGTGGCGGGGTTGATTTGTTCCATAAAATGCTCAGTGAGGCTCCTCCATCTCGTGCCATTGGAATTCCAGGCGCTGGTTCTGGATGCGTTCGCGCTGGGCCGCCTGATCGGGCGCGTTAGGGTCGATCTGGCTTAACATCCAATCAAGTTTCTTCAGGGTTGTCCGCGCGATGGCCTTTTCGATGTCGGGATTCTTGCCTCCCACGACATCCAGGGCGCGGCGGTAAAGGGACAGGGATTGGTCGAACATCATTTTCCGCGCATAGGCTTCGGCCAGAGTTTCCAGGACCTTGATGTTTCTTGGGGCGTGGACCAGGAGCGGCTCAAAGCGGTTGATGATCGTCTCTGGCGAGACAGGCTCAGGTTGGGGTTCGAGTGGCGGGCGTGCCGCCACGGGGGGTGGGACGGCCGATTCAGCTGGAGCATGGCCGTTGACTGCCGAGTGAGCTTCCTCCCCGGCATGCCGGGCGAAAACGCCTTTCAGCGCGCCCCACACGGTGCCCCCTTCTGAATCATCGCCCTTCAATATACATCATAAAGCCCCTTTTTACGACTCCGTCCAGCGGTCCAGGATGCGGCGTTCCTTTTTGGTGGGCCGGCCGGCGCCTTTTGGGCGGAAGGCGACGGGGCGCGCGGCGTTTACGCGCGCCTTCTCAAATTCTGAAGCCGGGGTTTGGTCTTCAACAAACTCGCGGGCCGCCGACGCGCCGACTCGGCGGTCCAGCGGCTGCAGAACTTTGAAGGTGCGGGTCAGTGTATCCTTGAGCACAACAACCAGGTCATTGGCTCTGACCTCGCGCGACGGCTTGGCGGCCTGGCCCGCGATGGTGACGTGTCCCTGACGGCAGGCGGACGCGGCGAGGCCGCGTGTTTTGAAAACGCGCACCGCCCACAGCCACTTGTCCAGACGCACGGACGGAGGATGGGCTTCGGGGCGGGGCGCCGGGCTATCGGTGGGGGACCGTGTCATGGGAGCTGATCTTCGATTGCCCATTCTCAATTTTCAATGACCAATTTTTTCAGCGACATTCTGCTTTTTTCTGCTTGCGCCGGGGGCGGATTTCTTATATTGCTGGAAACAATATGTCAAAAGCATTTCCAGAAGTATCGGCCATTCAATATGAAGGGCCAGGAACGAAAAACCCCCTGGCCTTCAAACACTATAACGCCAGCGAAATCATCGACGGCAAAACCATGCGCGATCACCTCCGTTTCTCGGTGGTGTATTGGCACACCTTCCGCGGACGCGGCCTCGACCCGTTCGGCGCTCCGACCATGATCCGCCCGTGGGACGACTTCAGCGATTCCCTGGATAACGCGCGTCGGCGCGTGCGGGCCGCCTTCGAGTTTATTGAGAAGCTGGGCGCGCCGTTTTACGCCTTTCACGACCGCGATGTGGCGCCCGAGGGCACCACCTTGGCGCAAACGAACAAGAACCTCGACGCGATTGTCAAGGTGCTCAAAGAGGAGCAGGAGCGGACCGGGATCAAGTTGCTGTGGGGGACGGCCTGCCTGTTTGCCCATCCGCGCTACGCCCACGGCGCGGCCACCAGTTGCAACGCGGACGTCTTCGCCTACGCCGCCGCCCAAGTCAAGAAGGCGGTGGAGGTGACGCACGAACTGGGCGGGGCGGGCTACGTTTTCTGGGGCGGACGCGAGGGCTATTCAACGCTGCTCAACACCGATTTGAAGCGCGAGTTGGAGCACCTGGCCAAATTCCTCCACATGGCGGTCGATTACAAAAAGAAGATCGGCTTCAAAGGCCAGTTTTATATCGAGCCCAAACCCAAGGAGCCGACCAAGCATCAATACGACTCGGAAGCGGCGGCGTGCCTGAATTTTCTGCGCGAATTCGGCCTGATGGGCCACCTGAAGTTGAACTTGGAAACCAATCACGCCACGCTGGCCGGCCACACCATGCAACACGAGCTGGAAGTCGCCGCCGCCGCCGGCGCGCTCGGCTCGGTCGATGCCAACACCGGCGATTTGATGCTCGGCTGGGACACCGACCAGTTCCCGACGGACATTTACCTCACCACGCAGTGCATGTTGACGATTCTCAAGGCCGGCGGGTTCACGACCGGCGGTTTGAATTTCGACGCCAAGGTGCGCCGCGAGAGCTATGAGCCAATCGACCTCTTCTACGCCCACATCGGCGGGATGGACGCCTTTGCGCGCGGCCTGAAGATCGCCTCGGCCATCCGCAAGGACGGCCGGCTGGCGGAATTCGTGCGGGAGCGCTACAGCTCCTGGGACACGGGTCTGGGCAAGGAAATCGAGTCCGGCAAGAGCAGTTTTGAGGCGCTGGACAAGTACATTATGAAGAAGGGTGAATCGTCCCCAACCGGCAGCGGCCGCCAGGAATTCCTGGAGAACCTGATTAACGAGTTCATTTAAGCCCGGCCCGGCGCGGCGGCTCAAGAAGCGGCGGGAACCGTGGTTCAAATCGCCGCCGAGCCGCAAATTGCCGGAACAGCGCGAACAGTAGTCCGCCAAGTCCCGTCAAAGCGACGGGACTTGGCCAAGGAGCCGTCGTCGGAGAAAAGGAGATGTCGTCGAATTCGGTCTATCTCGCTCCGTCTCCGATGTGCGCGGTGCGAGGTGATTGCTTGGTTTGGCGGTTACCGGTTGGTCCCGGCGGCGGGGGCATTTGTCAATTGTAATAATCCACCGGCGGCGGGAGGGGCCGAGGCGGCGGGCGGCGCGGTGGTTTGAGAAACGCTCGCCCCGCCTTTCTTGATCAGTTTCTCGGCGAGCAGGGCGGCTTCGCTTTTGGATTGATGGGAGGCCATGATGGCCATGATGAGGGCCAGGCCGAAGAAGATGCCCGCCGCGTATTTGGTGACCTTGGTCAGGACATTACCCGAACCGGCGCCAAAAAGGGCGTCGGTCGCCGCGCCGCCGAAGGCCATGCCCGCGCCGGCCTCTTTTTTGGGCAACTGCAACAGGACCAAAAAGACGAGGATAACACAGTCCAGAAACATCAAGATGCAAAGGCTGATATAGATAAAGTTCATAACTTCCCGTTAAATCGAGTTCTTGATTATATCAGAGAAACTGCGGACGTCCAGTGAAGCTCCGCCCACCAGAGCGCCATCCACATCGGGCTGCTCCATCAATTCGCGGGCGTTGGAGGGCTTGACGCTGCCGCCGTATTGAATGCGGACGTGCCGCGCCACGGCGGCGTCGAACATGCCGGCCAGGAGCGAGCGGATGAATGCGTGGGCCTCCTGCGCCTGCGCGGAAGTGGCGGTCTTGCCCGTGCCAATCGCCCAGACGGGTTCGTAGGCGACGATGGTTTCGCGCATCTGGTCCGGCGTCAGACCGGCCAGGCTGCCATGCACTTGCCTGGTCAGGACGGCTTCGGTCTGGCCTCCTTCGCGCTCGGCCAGCAGTTCGCCGACGCAGACGATGGGTTTGAGGGAGGCGGCGTGTACGGCGCGGGCTTTGCTGGAGATGAGGGCGTCGCTTTCCTTCTGGAACTGGCGTCGCTCGGAGTGGCCGAGGATGACGTAGCGGACGGAGAATTCCTTGAGCATCCCCGCGGCGATCTCGCCCGTGAAGGCGCCGAAGTTGTTTTCGCTCATGTTTTGGGCGCCCAGCCGGATGATGGAATCCATGATCGCTTTGGAAACTTCGCCCAAGGCGGTGAAGGGCGGGCAAACGACAACATCGACCTCTTTGATGTTGGCCAGCTCCAGTTTAAGCCCTTTGACCAAAGCCAGAGCTTCGGCCACCGTCTTGTTCATCTTCCAGTTGCCCGCGATAATTAATTTACGTTCTTTGTTCATGTGATGATGCCTTGGGACGCGCTAATTGTCCGAGAGTGCCGCCACGCCCGGGAGGATTTTGCCCTCCAAAAATTCCAGGCTCGCCCCGCCGCCTGTGCTCATAAAAGTCACTTTGTCGCCCAGCCCGGCCTGCTTGAGAGCCTTGACGCTGTCGCCGCCGCCGATGATGCTCTTGGCGCCGCGCCCCGTGGCGTCCGCCACCGCCCGGGCGACGTAGTTGGTGCCCGCCGCGAAACGAGGGTCCTCGAACATCCCCATCGGGCCGTTCCACATGATGGTCTTGGCCGAGCCGAGAATCTGCCCATAACGCTTGGCCGTTTCCGTTCCGATGTCCAACCCCTCCGCATCAGCGGGGATGTCCGCATCGTTATTGACCCGCGGATTCTGAATGTCAATGACGGGCTTGCCTTTTTTGTTGAGCTTGCCGGTATCGACGGGCGTGCCGATGACGTTGTCCGTGGGCAGCAGGAACTGGACGCCGCGCGCCTTGGCCTTGTCCAGCGCGGCCTTGGCGACGTTCGTCTTGTCAGGCTCGGAGAGGGATTTGCCGACTTTGAACCCTTGCGCCAGCTTGAAGGTGTAGGCCATGGCGCCGCCGATCAAAATGGTGTCGGCCTTTTCCAGGAGGCGGTCGATGACGTTGATTTTGTCGGAAACCTTCGCGCCGCCCAGGATGACGACAAAAGGATGGAGCGGGTTCTCCAATTCCTGGCCGAGGAACTTCAGTTCGCGTTCCATCAACAGGCCCGCCGCGCACTTGCCGCCGCGTTTGGCGATGATGCGCGCTATGCCTTCGGTGGAGGCGTGGGCGCGATGCGCGGAGCCAAAGGCATCATTGACGTAGAGGTCGGCCAGGCGCGCCAGCTTTTCCGCGAAAACGGGATCGTTGGCCTCCTCCTCATTGTAGTAGCGAACATTCTCCAAGAGGAGCAATTCGCCCGGCTTGAGGGCGGCGGCGGCTTTCTCCGCGGCGTCGCCGATGCAATCGGCGGCAAAGGCGACCGGGCGCCCGATGAGTTCGGAAAGTTTTGCGGCGACGGGGCGCAGGGACATGGAAGGCTCCGGTTTGCCTTTGGGCCGGCCCAGGTGGGCGGCGAGGATGATCCGGGCGCCCTTGTCGATGAGGAGGCGCAGAGTGGGGAGAGTTTCCTGGATGCGGGTGGCATCATTGATGACCATTTTCCCGTCCTTTTCCTCCATAGGCACGTTGTAATCCACGCGCACGAAAACGCGTTTGTTGTTCACGTTCAATCCATTGACGCTTAATTTCTGCATAGGGCGACAAGGCTAACCAGAGAGGCAGCCCGGTTTCAATGAAAAATCCGCATTTTGATCAGGTGACCACCCAATCGAGGATGGCCTTCTGGCAGTGGAGCCGGTTTTCAGCCTGGTCGAAAATGGTTTGCGCGCGCGCCTCGAAGGTCGCTTCGTCAATCTCCTTGCCCCGATACGCCGGCAGGCAGTGCATGACCAGCGCGTCGGGCTTGGCGAGTTTCACCAGCGCGCCGTTGATTTGATAGCCGGCCAGATCCCGGAGCCGCTCGGCCGACTCGGCCTCTTTGCCCATCGAGACCCAAACGTCCGTGTAGAGAAGGTCCGCGCCTTCGGCCGCGCCGCGGATGTCCTCCGTGCAGACGATGTTCCCGCCCGCCCGCCGGAGCACGTCGGCCGGGGGTTGGAATTTTCTGGGCGCGGCGATGCGCAGCTCAAAGCCCAGTTTGGCCGCGGCGAATATCCAGGAAAGCGCGACGTTGCACGCCCCGTCGCCGACAAAGACCACGCGCCTGCCTGAGATCGGTCCGCGTTTCTCCTGGTAGGTGAAAATATCGGCCAGGATTTGGCAGGGATGCTCCTCGTCAGTGAGCGCGTTGATGGTCGGGATGCGGGCGTATTGGGCGAATTCCTCGACGTCGCTTTGGGCGAAGGTTCGGATGACCGCCCCGTGGATCATCCGCCCCAGAACGCGCGCAGTGTCTTTGATGGGTTCTCCGCGGCCCAACTGCGCCTCGCTGGCGCTCAGGAACAGGACTCCCCCTCCCAATTCGCGGATGCCCACCTCGAAGGAGACGCGGGTCCGCGTGGACGACTTGGTGAAGAGCAAGGCCCAGGTTTGGCCAGCCAGCCGCGCGGACGGGCGGCCGCGCTGCGCTTTCATGGCGGCGCTGGCCGCCAGGATCAGCTCCACGTCTTGGCGGGGCAATTTTTCCAGACTCAATAGATGTTTCATCGCAAAATCTGTTCCACGACCGACTCGATGATCCGCACCGCCTCGGCGGCTTGGGACCGGCTCAAATTCAACGCGGGCAGCAGCCGGACGACTTTCGTTCCGGCGGGAATGGCCAGCAGTCCCGCCCGGTGGAGGGCGTTGATGAATTGAATTGCCGGCGCTTTCTCGCTCGCCGCGAATGCCGGGATGTCTCCCGCCAATTCAACGCCAATCATCAGCCCCAGGCCGCGCACCTGGCGGATGGCTTGCGGCCGCGCTTGGGCCAGCCGCGCCAGTTCGGAGAGCAAAAAACCGCCCGTCGTCCGCGCGTTGGCCGCCAATCCGTCCCGCTGAATGACTTCGATCACTTTCAAGGCGACCGCGCAGGCCAGCGGCGAGCCGCCATAGGTACTGCCATGCGTGCCCGCTCCGAGCAAGTCCGCGTAGGGCGCCCGCACCCAAAACGCCCCAATCGCCAATCCGCCCCCCAGCCCCTTGGCCATCGCAATCCCGTCGGGCAGGAATTGCGAGGCGCCGTCCGCCGGGGCGTCCTCAAGGATTCGTTGGTAGCTCTGGAAACAGCCGGAGCGGAAATGGCCGCATTGCACGGCGTCGAACAACAGCAGCAAATTCTTCTCGTCGCACAGGCGCCGCAGGCCCAGCAAATAATCGGGCGTGGCGGCCGTGATGCCGCCTTCCCCTTGGACGCCTTCGATCATGATTGCCGCCGTGGCCGGCGACAGGGCCGCCCGCGCCGCGGCCAGATCGTTGAAGGGGATGTGGCGGAATCCGGCCATCATGGGTTCAAATCCCTTCTTGACCTTCGCCTGGCCGGTCGCGGCAATCCCGGCAAGTGTCCGGCCATGAAAAGAATTCTCCGCCGTCAGGATTTCAAAGCGCCCCTCGTCGTGGCCGAATTTGCGGGCGAGTTTGAAAAGCCCTTCGCTGGCCTCCGCGCCGCTGTTGCCAAAAAACAGCTTGCCCGGCCCGATGAGGCCGACGAGCTTTTCGGCCAGCAATCCCTGCGGCTGGTGGTAGTAAAGATTGGAGGTGTGGACCAGTTTGCGAGACTGCTCCACCAGCGCCGCCGTGATGTCAGGCGACGCGTGGCCCAGCGAGCAAACGGCGATGCCCCCGCCCATGTCCAGGTAGCGTTTCCCGTTGACGTCCCACACATACGAACCCTCGCCGCGCTCCAATACGACGTCGAAGCGCGCATAGGTGGGGATGACGTTTTTCTGAAAGCGCTCCTGGACGGATTGGACTTCGTTCCGCACAACCGCCGGAGGGTCTGGCAAAATTTCTTTCATTTAATCAGCCTTCATCGGGCGCCACTTTGGCATGTTTGTCCAGCATCTTCAATCAAGGCGCCAACTCCGTGCCGAATCCTTCCCGGGTGAATACCTCCAGCAGAATGGCGTGCGGCACGCGCCCGTCCACCAGGGAAACCCGTTCCACTCCCCCCAGCAACGCCGCCACGGCGCTGTCGGTCTTGGGAATCATTCCCTTGTCAATGACACCCGACGCCTTCAGCGGCGCCACTTCGGCGGCGCGCAAACACGAAATCACCGACGCGGGGTCCTTGGGATCGCGCAGGACGCCTGGAACGTCGGTCATAAAAATCAACCGGCACGCCCGCAGCGCGATGGCCGTTTGCGCCGCGGCCGCGTCCGCGTTGCAATTGTAGATGTGTCCGTCCACCCCGCGGGCCGTCGGGCTGCACACCGGGGTCACCCCGGCGCGGAGGCACTCCAGCAGCGGCGCGGTGTTGACGGCGGCAACCTCGCCCAGGAATCCGGCGTCGAGCTTCCCGCCCGCCCCGGCGTCCATCCAGAGTTTGCGGGCGGAAAAAATGTCCATCCCGGAAAACCCTTTGGCGTGACCGCCCAGGCGGCTGAGGGCGGCGGTGATTTCCGGGTTGATCTCCCGCGACAAAACCCGCTCGACGACCTCCGCCGCCGCGGCGTCGGTGACGCGCAGGCCCTGGATAAAGGTCGCATGGAGTCCGGCCTTCTCCATCGCGCGCGTAATCGCTTTTCCGCCGCCATGGACGATGACGGGCTGAATGCCCACTGCGGCGAGAAAAACCAGGTCGCGCGCGACGCCTTCCCGCGCGGCCGGGTCCGGCGCGTCCATGAAACTGCCGCCGTATTTGACGACAAAGGTCTTGCCCCGGTAGCGCTGCAAATAAGGCAGGGCCTCCAGGAGAGCCTCCGCCTTGGAGATCAGGTCTTTCACTCCCATGAAGAAGACGCCGCGCGCCCCGCGCTGGCAAGCGAAAAGGGCGCCCCCAAATCCTCGCCTAAGGAATTTTTCTTGAACCGCGAACCACGCGAACCACGCGAAACATCTGGATTTTTCGCGTCGTTCGCGTGGTTCGCGGTTCACTCGGTTTTCTATATTGGCACAGATATTGAAGGTACTTGTCTTGCACGGTCCTCTTTCCGGTTTGCGGTCGTTAAGCGAGGATCAGGGGCGCCCTCAGCTTTTGGAAACGCCCGGCTCGCCAGGAGTCTCGCCCTTGCCATAAACGCCCCGGTAGGGCGACGCTCCCGCGGAGCCGCTCCCTTTTCCCCAAAAACCTCTCTTTTCGAGCTGTTTGCCTGCCATCGCTCAAAAACTTCCAAGTATCGAGTTGCATGTCTTTGATTATCAATGCTCTCAAGCTCGCCTGGCCTGCGGGAGAACTCCAGCCCCCGCGCTTTTTATCATGCACAAGGGTGCACAAGCCTGCATAAACCGCCGAAATCTCCGCGCCGATCGCCCCCTCCAAAACCAGACTCCCCGTCAATTTAAGCCGTAAATAGGCGTAAATAGGCGTAATTTACCGTAATTTCCGTAACCAGCGAACTCCGGCCCCGTCGGGGAAACCTCCCCACCGTCGATTTAAGGTGCAAATAGCCGGTCAAAACCTCAGGCGAAGACATTTAACCACGGATTTCACGGATGGACACGGATGGGAACTCTTTATCCGTGTTGATCCGTGAAATCCGTGGTCAAGTCCCCTTCATCCAGCGGGCGGGCCGGAAACGGGGCCAGCGCTCCGCGCGAAGGCGGATCAACAGCCGCGCCAACCGGGGCATCATGGCGTGGTTCAAACGGGTTCACCGCCCAAACTCCCCGGTCCGCGGCCTTTCAAAGAACAAACCGCCCTCAGCCACTGCCGCCACAATACCACAGCAATTGCATTATGCAAGTATATTTTTTATCACGGATGGCACGGATTAACACGGATTATCAGGAGAGGCTCTGACTGTGAGGCGCAAGTGAATATATTATTGGAAAGACGCTCGTGCGTGGGCAGACCACGCTGAATGACGCCGAAATCAAACCCAAGATCGGGAGAAGCGAGATCCCGCGAAACCCTGGCTGATAGGAGAAAACAGCGTTTCTCACGCAGAGTCGCAAAGCGCGCAGAGGAAGGAATTCAACCACGGATGACGCGGACGTCAACCGCGCCTTTGGGCCAATGAACCGCGCCGCTCCGGCCGGCCCCGGTCCCGGAGGGACACCCCGGCAATAGCCCAGCGCTTCAGCGCTGGGGGCTCCGCATCCGCGTCGCACAAGTCCCGAAGGGGCGGCTGACTTTTGGGAATCAGATCAGGCGTCCCTACGGGACTTGAACTGGTCTGAGGCGGGTCCCAATGTTAAAACATTGGGCTAGTATCGGGGTGTCCCTTCGGGACAACGCCGCAGGCGCATCCCCAATCCTTGGCGGCTCGATTCCGCCCTCGTCCCGTAGGGACATCCGAGAATAGCCCAACGTTTCAACGTTGGGGATGCGCATTGGGCGGTGCATAAGTCCCGTAGGGACGGCTGAATGGGTGCCAGGACGGCCAGCCGGGATGAACGGGGTGTTTATTTCCGCAAAATACGGGAATAACGCGGATGTCAACCACGGCTCCGGGGCATTGAACCCGCGTCGCGCCGGCCTTCATTTCCACTTTCTCAATTTCTGCTTTTACCATTCCGCCCGCTTGCGCCCAAGCGTTTTACGTGATTCCGAGGATCCCCGGCCTTTCGCTCGATTGCCCAGCGATTGAACATGGGTGCGGCGCGGTTTCAATGCGAAATGTCATAATTCTAGGACTGACCCCTAACCCTGTACCGTGTCTGAGGTGTAGCGAAAACGTTCCGTGAGCGTTGAACACTTCGTCGTGAACCAAAGCCAGTGGATGCCCGATTGAAAAACACCGAATGAGTAGTCGTCAGCGAATGGAAAAACCATGCAAGCTGCGTTTGGGCGAATGTCTGCCGAAATGAATTCAAAGATCGGTCGCTTGGTGACTTGGCCGCACGAAATGTAGCGCGGCAATTTACTGATATGCTGTATGATTTCGGCGCGTGCCCAGCCAAGAAGCCACCACTGTTTAAGAAAGTTTGCATGGTGACCTGCTTGCGAACTCGCCAAAATGGTGGGGAGGTCTTGGACGGAGGATTCCGCCGGCGGGACGCCGACGGGTGCGGTCGAGACGACCGGGATCCCGAGAAAGTCCTAATGATCGGGGAGAGAAAACCTTTTTGTGAATCGGTTGTTGCCAAAGGGGCGGAATGACCGCATTATCCCAGCCCGACATGAAGTCGGATATTTCTGAAATCGCCGGACCGGGGCGAACAGGACGACCGGATGCGACCCTGATTGAAGGGATCAATTTGCGTCTGGCCATGACGGGGTGTCCCACCTTTGGGGGCGGGGCCATGAGCAGCCTGCCGGGTTTGGCCGGGCCAATGTTTTCGCGCCAGAAGGAGACGATGCGCTTGCTGGCGGATTATCTCTGCCCGGCGGATTGGCGGATCGACCATTTTCTCCGGGATTACCTCTATGACACCGGCTTGACTGTGAAGTGGCCGGCCCGGACGTTCGTTTTGGACAGCCCCGGCCTGGCGCGGGAGTTGTCGCTGCCGCCGGACCGGGATGAATTCGTGTCGGACATCGTGCGCTCGTATCGGCTCAGGCAGGGGGTGCTGCATAACCCGGCCAATGACCGGCGGACGACGCAGGGGGTGTTTCATGTGGCGGAGGGAGGGCTGCCGATAGCGGATGACAAGAAGGCCGTGCCCAAGAGCGTGTTCGGACGGCTGTTGAAGCTGGCGTTTGAGCCGCCGGCGGAGTTGTTGCGGCTGCCCTTTACTTCGACGCAGGAGGCGCAGGCGGAGTGTTTTGTGTCGCTGCTGCTGCGGCCGGTGGTGTGTCCGGCGGTGGCGGGGTTCATCGAGCAGAAGACGATGGAAGTGCGTTTTTTCGCGCCGGGCAACCTGGTGAGCAATCTGGATTTCGTGGAGATGATTTTCGGCAACGCCGGGGACCCGTTCCTGCCGGAGAATGACGCTGGGCTGGATGTGGAGCATTGGACGGGGCACACGGGGTGCGTGATCCTGGCGCCGCACCTGGTGAAGGTTTCCAAGAAGGCTTTGGGTCTGCCGCATTGGGAGGCGGCCACGGAGCGCCAGCGGCGGGACGGCATGTGCTGGAGGGAGGAGAAGGAATGTTACAACGACGGGGGGGCGTTCAAGATCACGGCGCGCGATGAGCGCGGGGTGATTGTCACGGTGATCGCCGACAATTACTACGGGTATTGCAAGAAGGAGGTCAAGACGCAGATGAGCTACGCGGCAAACCTCTACGGGCTTAGCGAGGAGGAGCACGCCGGCGGGGCGCTGGTCTATGCGAGTTACGATCTGGGCGAGGAGTTTTACACGGACATTCATGTGCATTACCGGGGCCACTCGTTCGAGGAGGTGCTGGCGCTGTCGGGGGCGGCCATGGAGTTGCAGCCCCAAGGCTATGCCATCGACCGGCGGTATCCGGACATCATTTACGTGCCGCGGGACGTGCATTTTGATCTGCGCAAGCAATCGATCACTTGGACCGGGGAGAAGGGGGATGTCGCCATCAAATTGCTGGCGGGCAAGGTGTATATACGTCCATCGGGATACCGGGTTCACATGGAGAAGCCGGGAGCGAACCGTTCGTGGCGGCTGATCGGAACGGTGGCGGAGCCGACGCTTTGCCACAAGCCCAGCACGGTGTCCGGCGGGGGGAAGTCGGAGATATCCAAGCCGATCAGCGACGCGATCCTGCACGGGCCGGTTTTCACGGCGGATTTCAAGAGGGATTTCGACCTGATCGACGGTTTGCTGGAGCGGGATTACTCGCATCGCTTCCGGGAGGCGGCCAAAGCGGGGAGCGACACGCGGGGGATCCTCAGTTCGGAGCGATCGCTGGGGTCGGTCATCAAGTTGTTTACGCCCTCGGAGCGGGACTACTCGGCTGAATTCAACCAGTGGCTCGGATCGATTCCGCAGTATTTGCTGGAGCTGCTTTTCGTTGTCAAACGGTTTTACAAGCCGGCCTGGGGCGCCAACTGGCGGGACCATTTCAGCGTCGATATCATCAACGGAACGCCGGGCAACGAATTGAAGTTCGACGGCCACAAGCTGGTGTCCAATTTTCTGCGGGTGGGCTATGAAACGGACGGTTCGTGGCGGGTGTTCGGACTGAGGAAGGATTTTAATCCCGCCGCCAAACTGCAGGCGGAGGATGACATCACGGCGTCGGTGGTGGCGCCGGCGGGGCGGTTGGAACATCTGAACCCGGAGTACGCCAACGCGTCGGTGAAGTTTGTCCATAACACGGAGAACCGCCTCTTTCAGCGGCCCGACGAGGCGATCCATCGCGGTTACGACAAGCAGACGGAACTGGATCTGTCGGAGCCGGGGAATTTCCTGTCAAATTTCCAGGCGTTGACGGCACGGGACGCGCGGGAACTGGTGGAGGACAGCATCGGGTTCGAGACCTATAGCGAACCGATGCGGAAACTGATACTTGGCGCGGCTGTGAACGCGGGCGGCCCGGCCTACTTCGTGTCCTCGGCGCATCCGCGGCTGATCGACGGGAAGATGACCAAGAACCCGCGTTACCTGCAAAAGAGGCCGGACCTGGCCCATGCGGGGGAGATGCACGCGGCGGAGATGGCGACGCGGCTGCAACGGCGCATCTCGCTGGAGACGCCGCTTTTCACGCCGGTCAACGCCATGGTGCCGGGGCGGCGCAACAACCCCGCGGACCCGGCGGCCCACATCCGGTCGCTGGCGGTGTTTAATCCGGTGCATTACATGGAGTTGCCCGAACTGTTCATGGAGTTTATTTCGAGCATGACGGGCAAATCGCCATCGACAACCGGGGCCGGCTCGGAAGGGGCGCTGACCAAGGGGCCCTTCAACGCGCTGCCGCCGATCATCGACTTGAACGCGGCGTTTGTGTCGTTCGCGGTGACGGGCTACAACGCTTTTGTGTCGGCGGCGGGCTACATAGGGCCGAAGGTCAGAGTGGATCATGACATCAGCCTGCTGATACCCGAAGTGTGGTGCCGGATGCGGCCGGCGGAACGGGAGCCGGCGTATTTGATCGAGAACGGCTACCTGGAGGAGTGCAAGGATTTTGAGCACAAAGGGCGGACCGTGCCGGCCAGCCGGCTGGGCTACCGGATGACGGACAGCTTTGTGCGGACGTTTTTCGGGCGGGTCTTTAATTATCCCTACGCGGTTTTCACGAGCGAGATGCTGCGGCCGGAAACGCAGGACATGGATGAGTTTGCCGACGGTGTGGACAACATTGTGGGGACGCACCAGAGGGTGGCGCGGAGCTACTTTGACGACGGCAGCGTGGAGATGGCGTGCCCGCCGCTGCGGGCGCTGCTGCACATCATGGCGCGGGGCGAATACGAGGGGCGGGATGTCAAGCATCGGGAATTTCGCGCGCTCTTCACGCGGGAGAGCGTCATGGCCAGCGACTGGTACGCCGGACGGCTGGGCGCCAAGCAGCGTCAGGAGGGGCGGCTCTGGCGCGATCACATCGCTTATCTGGAGCGTTTCCTCAAAAAGAAAAACTACGCCGACGAAGCCGCGCGGCTGGGCATCCCGGCGAAGCTCGAAGCGGCGCGGGAAACTTTGAAGAGGGTCAACGCGGACGCTTACCTGGAGAGTCTGAAAGGCACCATCGGCCTGCAGCCGCTGGAGAAGTGAGGGATGGATGGCAGAACAGCAAAGCGCGCCGCGGGTCTTGTTGGTGGATGACGACGAGGTTTCGTTCGTGCTGGTGCGCCGGATGCTGGACCGGGTGCCCGGCAAGTCATTTGTGACGGAATGGGCGCCGACCTACGAGGCCGGGCTGGAGGCGTTGACGCAAGGGCGGCACGATGTCTGTCTGCTGGATTACCGCCTGGGGACGCGCACGGGGCTGGATTTGCTGCGGGAAGCGATCCACATCGGTGTGCGGACGCCGATTATCATTTTGACAGGCCAGAACGCGCCGCAGGTGGATCAGGACGCGGCGCGGCTGGGGGCGGCGGATTTTCTGCTCAAGGACCAACTGGAGCCGGTGACGTTGGAGCGGGTGATCCGGTATTCGATTCAACAGGCCGCCACGCTGGCGGCGTTGAGCAAGAGCCACGAACGGTTCCGGCTGCTCTTCGAGCGGAGCATGGACCCGATCCTGATTTCCAATGACCGGGGCCATTTCGTCGAAGTCAACAGGGCCGCGTGCCACCTGCTGGGATTGAGCCGGGAAGAATTGTTGAAATTGAAATGGAGCGACGTCCTGGCCAAGGCGCTGCGCCCGGATGCGCCCCAGCAGCCTGAACGGCTGGAGGAGATGGCCTTTAACAAGCCCAACGGGGAACGCTGCTTCATCGAATTCGCCTCGACCCAACTGGCGCCCGACCTGATTCTGAGCATCCTGCGGGACGTCACGGAGCGGCGCAGCCTGGAGCGGGAAATCCAGGAGATCAGCGAACGGGAGCAAAGGCGGCTGGGGCAGGATTTGCACGACGGGCTGGGCCAATCGCTGACGGGCATCACTTTTTTGGCCAAAGTATTGCAGCAGAATCTCGCTCAAAGAGGGGATGAGCAAGCCGGGGCGGCCGGCAAGATCGCGGCGCTCATCAACGACGCGCTGGCTCAAACGCGGCGTCTTTCGCGCGGGCTTTGCCCTGTGGTTCTGGACGACAATGACATCGAGGCGGCGCTGGAACAACTGGCGGAGAACCTGCGGACGATGTTCACGGTGAACTGCGAACTGGAATGCGACCCCGAACTCCAGATCGCCGACAACGCCGTGGCGGTGCATCTCTACCGCATCGCCCAGGAAGCGGCAACCAATGCCATCAAACACGGCGCCGCGAAGAACATTTTCCTGAGTCTGGCCGTGAAGAAATCGCGGCTGATATTGAAGATCAAGGACGACGGCGCGGGCTTCGCGCTGGCGGGGCCGAGAGACAAAGGGATGGGATTGCGGGTGATGCGTCATCGCTGCCGGATGATCGGGGCGACACTGACGTTGAGGGCGCCCAAGGAGGGGGGCATCGCCGTGATCTGTTCGCTGCCCAAAGTCCAGGCCCTGCAAACGCCCGGGAAAGAGGCGGGCGCCGCGCCTTCGCGGAAGCGGCCACCGCAACCGGCGGGCTGAAGCGGCGGCCGGTTTTTATCAAGATCAGGAGTCAAACTTCAAAATCAACCTTGACTGGGCTTGACTGACCTTGACCGCGCCGGCTCTCTTTGACCGAGCCAGGCGGAGTCAAGGCGTGCCGCACGCTTGTCACAATCCATTCGTCCCGCCCGTTCTCAGGCAAAACCTCCATTTCACCCTTTTTCACGGCGCCATTTCACCACAGTTTCCGCCATCCTGCGAACCGCCCGGCGGATCAAAATGAAAAGGGCGCCGGAGAATGCTGTACACAATAAATGAAAGCACACTTTCATTTCGGCAAACCACGATCCTCATTTTGCCGAGAGAAAAATGCAGCCGCGGGCGCGCCCTCTCAATTTCCCGCAATTTCCCGCTTGCAATTCAAAATGGATGCCTTATTTTCGCGTGGTTTTACGGAAGCGAGCGTAGCTCAGCCTGGTAGAGCATCACGTTGCCAACGTGAGTGTCGAGGGTTCGAATCCCTTCGCTCGCTCCATCTCTATCAACGACTTACGTCGACACCCCCGGTTTTGCATCACTTTTGCATCACCTCGGGCGTCCGGCGCGGCTGATTCCGGCCCCGCCGGCCCCCCTTCCCGCCTCCGCTGACTGGATTTCCCGTTCGGTGCTGTTGCGTGCGGAGTTGCACGCCCGGAAAGGCGTGTTTCCCAGCCCATATGCGCGTTTTTCTGAAATTCCGCTTGCGCGTCATATAATCCCCTTAGGAATCGCATGACGGCCAACCAAACAACAGATGCCGGCACCGACCAGGAAGTTTTGGTCGAGGGCGCCGGAACGCTCATCGCCCAGGTCAAAGCCGGCTCGGTGACCGTTATGGTCCGGCGCGCGCCCGTCACCGTCCAAGTCCCGCAAAAAAACGGCGAGGACTCCGGCGCAGGCGAGGCCAGCCAGAAAACCTACGACTCGTACCAAATCGTCTATTACGAGGGGAGCGAGCGCAAAATCCTCCGGAGAAGTACGCCGGAGAAAGCAAAGGAACGGGCCGGGGAAATTGCCAAGCGGTTGTCCCGCCTGGGTCCTCAAGCGGATCACATCGGTGAGAAGGACCGGTGCATCTTCGTTCTTGCCCGCGCGACCGCGCGGTCCATCGGGATGCCGGTGGACGAGATCTGCCGGCGCTACGCGGAGTTGCGGCGCCGGCTGAAGGAGGGAACGCTGGAACAGGCCGTTGACTTCAAGAACGATCATGGCAAAGGGGTCCGCGACGGCGTGGCCAACAAGGCTGTTTACGACGAGTACATCGCCGACCTCGGAAAACGCGGGGTCGGTGATTACCACATGCGGGACACCAGGCGTTATATCGGCGGTTTTGTTGAAAAATTTCCCGTGGCGCTGGGCAAAATCGTCACGGAACAGATAGACGGTTATTTGGCGGCCCTGGGCGGACGATCAGTCAACAAGAATCATCACCGGGACGCGATCATCGGCTATTTCAATTTCGCGCGGGACAAAGGCTATCTGCCCTACGGGATGCCGCACGCCGCCGAGCGCACCACGGAGTTCCGCGACGCGCGCATGAAAATCACGAGCGAAGCCCAGGCGGCGGAGCTCATGCGGCCGAATGATATTTATACCCCAGAGGAGGGCCGGAAATTGCTGGCGGTGACCGGCGAACCGCTGGTTATCCCCACCTTGGAAATTAAAATGCTGAGCGGGGTCAGGACCGAGGAGATCGTACGGCTTTGGTGGATAATGGTCGCCGAAAAGGAGGAATTAATCCGCATCCCTGACGCCGTCGGAAAAATCGATGCCCGGCGGGTGCCCATTCTGCCCGCCCTGGCGCGCCGGTTGGGGCAGATCGATGCCGGACAAAAACATGATCGCGTGGCCGCGGATTGGACGATTGCCAATTCTCTTTACCACGCCTGGAAACGCGTTTGCAAGAAGGCCGCGGTGCCCTACCGAAAAAACGCCTTCCGTAACTCCTATTTCACATACCGATTGGCGATCCTGGGCAGCGAAAAAATCAAAACGGTCGCCGAGGAGGGGGGTACCAGCGTGGAAATGTTGAAAAAGAACTATTTGTCGCGCGCGCCGGTGTCGCGGGCGATGGCCGAGGAGTGGTTTTCGCTCTGATTATGCGCGATGGTGTACATTTTGCGGGGGGCAAAACCCCGTGTTATTACTCGTAAAGTGCCATCCCCAAGCTATTTGCGGATATTTTAGTGCAGAGCAAACAAAAACTTGCAAATCCCCAGCAGACGTCTTTTCGCGAAATATAATGAGGTCGTGAAGATAGCTGCAACAGGAGAAGAAGAGGCCGGTCAGGCCAGGTCGGAGACAAACAAATCCGGCCTGGCGGCCCGATACCAAGTCGGAATCCGGACGATCGAGAATTGGCTGGCGTGGGGAATCATCCCGGGCCGAATGGAGCGCGGTGAGATCGTTGCCGATGTTGCCGAATGCGACCGGCGACTGATGGGGTACAAGAATTCCACGCCTTGAATCCTAAAATCATTATGACACCGATCGCAAATAAGTCTGACCGTGAAATCATGGAGGAAATCGACAGTTATCCAGATTTGACCGATGCGACAAGCGCCGGATTGGAGCACGACCTGATCTTGACCAGTTGCATCCGAGGCTGGACAGGAGCCCCACTTTGTCAACCGGGTCGGACCGTTTTGGCCATTTTGCGCAAAATATACCGGAGAACAACGAGCAGAACACCAAGGAGTGAACAATGACACCACTCGATACAAAAACACCAACCAAGCGTTTCATGACGATCAAGGAGCTGGCCGGCTATTTCGGCGTGTCGGCGACCACCATCGCTGATTGGAAACGAGATGGATTGCTCATTTATATTCAGGTACGGCGTGTGGTGCGATTCGACGCCGCCGCCTGTGAGGAATCACTCCGGGAGAATCAGATTCTATAATCTGAAGGACTACTTCCGCCGCCTCACCATCGAGGAGCAGATGAAGATGGATCGCACCTTCATCCCGACGGATCCGCGTCTTACCTTTTCCCCAGTCCGCCGATGCCACGCTTTCGGCTTTGGGAGCCATCGAACTCCGCACCAACGTGAAAAAATAGTTCACGTTGTCCAAGCGGGCACAGGCAAAGGCCATACAATTTTTAGAAGAAAGGAAGCTTTTTATGGAAACAACTGAGCTGATGGAGGCAGGGAAAGTCACCGAGTCCTTGGACAAGCCAAGCCTGTCACATCGTTACCTGGTGGGTTGCCGTACGATCGAGACCTGGCAGGCCCAAGGCATTGTTGTTGGCCAGTTAGTGAATCACAAATGGATGTTTGATCCCCAGGACTGCGATGACCGGCTCTTCCGGCACAACAACAGTTCCAATCAAGCAAAGGCCGCCCAACATATAATTTCAGGCAACGGCTCTGCCGGAAAATGCAAAGACAAGCAACCGGCGCCCGCTGGGCGGAGAGCCGACGCACAGGCGGACGGAAAGCACGAAAATGGAAACATTAGCAAGTAATCAGAACGCGAAGTTCGCCGACAAGGCCGGCATAGCGGCCCACTACAAAGTGTGCCCACGAACAATCAACGAGTGGATGCGCATTGGACTCTTGGTCTTTTTCCGCGTCAAACGCGTTGTGCGCTTCGACATCGCCGCCTGCGATGAGTGCCTCAAGGCGAACGGGTATTCGCTGTAGGAATGGACATGAAATGCCAAGACACATCAAAGTCGGGCAGCCACGGAATCGGGAGCCGCTCCATTCCCAGCGATAGCGGCCATGCATAGCAGCCCACCAACCCAATCCACGCCGCCCGCTGGTCTCAGAATTGATCTCGGGCTGGGTGGCTTGCCGGTTGGCCTGCCGCACACTGACAAACCCATGCTAAACGGTGCCGGCACCGACCAAGTGATCCAGGCGGGCGAGAACAACAACGGTGCGGCTACTGGAGATCATGGTGAGCCTGGTGACTTCTCGCAGACAGGGTGTGGTGCAGCCTCCACGAACAGAATTCAGAGCACGGACACTACGGTCAAGGGGTTGGAAATCATCCCGATCGATGATGGCCCTCCCCTGGCATCTGTGGCGAAGGAGAGCTGGGCGGAGTGTTATCCCTTATGTCCGCGCTGCGCGATTAAGCCGATGTCACAACTTAAGAAAAAATGGAAGTGCAAGTGGTGCGGCAATTCCAACGCGGGCGGCAAGTGGTGTGTTGAGTATTTCCCTACGATTCCTACGCTAAACAAGCTGGAAAGGCTTCGATTAAATCAGCTCACGCTTGAAACCTGGGATAACCAAAAAGCTGCGGAGAACCGCGTGTTAGCCCTGCAAATCCATTTCGGCCACATACGAACATTGCCAAGCCAGCCGACCTCACAGTCGCCGGAACAATGCAGAGCGGCGGAATCATTACTTCGGATATTGAAGCAGCGCAATTTGCCCTTTGGCGCGGCATTCAAGACGGCAGGACAATTCTTCGACAGATTCTGCATCGAGGACCTTGGCCTGGCGTCGCGTCTCCTGGCTGCGGTCAATGATTCCGCCCGCACGTCGCCGGAGGAACTGATAAAGTTTCTTGCCGCACACAAGAACTGTGGCATCCCGTGCTCGTTGCTCGGGATGGTCGAATACTGCGCCACTACGAAGTGGCACGGCGACCTTGTCAAAAGACCAACATTTGTAGAGGCCATCCAAAGAGTAATGCAACACAAGACGGCCAATTATGTCGGCGGCGGGCGGGCGCTCGACCCTGAGAGTCTCTCTAAGCCCAAAAGCCTGAACGGGTATATCATGGCTCATTTTCAGCCTGATTATCCAAAACCGACCTATCCCGAAGTGTTCACGGATAAGGCTATCATAGAGTTTGTTACGTACAGCTACGACACACCTCGTCCGGGAATGCCGCCGACGGAGATGGAAAAGTGGCGGACGGTTTGCGCGGAGGCGAAGGCGGTGGGTCAGCAGCCGCCCGAGAAGCCGGTGGAGCGGCAGGTGTATAAACTCGTGGAAGACGGGATGGACGACAACGGGATGCTCAAATACAAAAAGGTGGCGGGAAAGCTCGAGTATCCACAGCCGTGGCCGCGGGGCGTGATGAACAGTTTTATCGTTCAATGCCGCTCGCTCAAGAACGCCATGGCGCGGAAAACGCTTTGCCTTGAGCCGGCCGGGTGGATCGAACCTCCTGGTCCCGACCTGAAACCATTTCATGGAACTCGTGAAGAGCTTGCGGCTGAGGCCAAGATCCGGGCCCAAGATCGTCGCGTTCTGACCACCGCCGAAAAACAACGCATGTTGAACGCTTCACTCACGGTGGATGGCGGCTGCGGCGCGGCGTCCGTCCTATGGCAGGGATGGGGAGGAGGCAGGCGAGCTGATGTCGAACACTACTGTAAAACAACACTCAGAAGGGTCGAGCCTCGCATCCAGCTCGACCGCTGGCAAACGAAGAATCAGTCCTGCAAGGACGTAACGCCCATGATGAATTTTTATCTGATGGCCGACTTCCTTGACCAATGTGGATTGCTTACTGACGAGAATCATCAGCATGGCTTTACACCAATGACCCGAATCCGCATTCTCATAAAAGCCGGTTTCTGGGAAGAAAGTTGGGGGCCGGTGGTTTCCATTGCCGGCTCGAGAGCAGGGGCTGACTTCGGTTACCAGCCATTTGAAGAAGACGACATCCTGGATTTAGGTAATCTGCTGAAACGTCTGCGCGACCCGGCTCCGGCCCCGGCGTTCGCGTTTCTATGGAACAAGTTTACCAACCATGAAAAGGAAAAGCTCAGCAAGTTCCGTGAGCCTCCGGGTGAAGCCGAAATGAAATACAGCCCGCTGGAAATAACCAGAGATGAGGTCAAAAGAATTATCATTGCACGTTTGAATGAGGTCATGGGCGGAACGAACTTTCATACGCCCGCGCTTTTTGAGGATGTGACGATCAGATGGAGGACCGAAGATCTGTTACAGTTGAATCCCACCGGACCAAACCTCAAATACCTAAACCGGTTAATGCTCGAAGATCTCTGTCCGGAGGAATTGGCAAGAAGACAGAATTATCCACCGAATGGACTCAGGCGATCCGGAATGAGTGCAATCTATCAGGTCTTCGAGGACAAGAACAAAACGATAGAGTATTTCAGTACCGGAGCCGAGAGTTGGGATGATTCGTATAAAAGCTCTTACACAAAGAGGGGGGCGCGCGAGCATTTCCAGGTGCTTTACGACGTCATGGACCCGGTATACAGCGAGGAAGACAGGAAGGGCTTTTTGCCAAAGGGCCACAAATTGGACGACTTTCACACGCCGGAGGTCATCGCCGGCGAAGAGAAAAACAAATCGTTGGCAGAAAAGTTCAAGCAAACTGGCCAGTCAGTGATGCGCAAGCCGTTCTACAATAAGAAGAAAACCAAGTATACTCCCGAGGAAAAAGCCAAGTGGGTTGCCGAGTTCAAGGTCAGCGGTTTGACACAGCGAAAATTCGCCGAAAAGCACAACCTGGTCTTCGGTGTGTTTCACAAATGGCTCGAGATTGCCGGCGAAACCATGGAGGCAAGAAGCGAGGAGGAAACCACCGCAATCATCGAGCAATACAAAGCCAGGCCCATTGGTACGACCAAGGAAGAGTTTGCCGGGTTAATCAAAATGCCGTTCAGAACGTTTTGGACCTTGCTGCAAAAGGCTGGTCTGACTAAAGAGATGGTGGTGCATACCCCGGAAAGTATCGCCCATCACATCGAAAGTTTCAAAAAGAGCGGCATGTCCAGAACGGCTTTTGCAAAGTCGATTCATGTTGACAGAGTGACCTTTTTGGCCTGGTTGACAGAAGCTAGCACCGTCACCCATGGGAATGGTGGGGCGAGAGAAAGAGCAGATGCCAGAGAACCTGTTGGTTATAGACGAAGCGGTGAAGGAGTTTGCCCCGGCGGTTGACGGTCGCCTTTTGCCAAGAACGACAGTACTGGGCGGCCTTTGGTGCGGGGGCCGGCCGCGGCGAGACTTGCGGCGGCGCGTGGGAGACAGCGGGGCAAAGAGGGTCGCATCGTGGCGGAGGCGGCTGGTGATATGCGTGCGGGGCAAGTTTTTGCCGGCCAAGGGCGCGTAGAACCCATCGGCGCACAGGGCAAAATGACGGAGTGGGAACCATCGAGCCAGGTCCTCCATCATGGCTTGGGCTAACTCCAGGAAACCCGTGCCGTGCTTGCGGTGGAGGCGCAGGTTGATCGGCAGTCCCAGAGGTTCGCCACCCCAAGCGGCTTCACGGCCAGCGTCAGGACGACCAGATTTAAGCCAAAACCATGCACCACCTTCTGCCCGGTGGAGCGCACGGCATCGCGCCACCAAGTGGAGATTTGGTTTTTGCGGCCGGACTTGTGGAACAGAGTGTCATCCAGGTTCAGCGGAATGTCCCCCTGAGGATAAATGGTCGTGACCAACAATTGTGCCAGTAAACGCCACAACTCCGGCATGGACCAGGCCCCTTTGCCAAAAAAGCGGTGATAGGTGCGTGAGCGCGATCTTGAGTGGGTTCGGCCAACAGATAGAGACGAGTCAGGGTATATCGTCCCGGGCAGCGGACCCAAGCGCTGACCAAGCGGACCCAGACGACAAAGCCCGGGGGCGGTGAAGACGGGTTGATATTGTCCCAAGAGGTTGAGCCACCAATCTAGCCCAGGGTTTATAGGTTCAAGGATGGGTTAATGGGTCCCACGGGTTAGCTGGGGTCGGGCCAAGCGCCGAAGGCCGGCGAGGACCCGGCCCTCCGATTGCGCCTGGGCTTGTTGATAACGGCGCAAGGCGGCGCGCAAGGCGGGGAGTTGAGCGGGGCGCAGGGTCAGGATGCGGGTTTTGCCCCGCCGACTGAAGGACAGGGCGGCGGTCGCGTGGGGTTACTGCGGCGACGGAGGCGCGGCGACCAATGCGGAATTGATGAACCCCACTGGTGTGGCGGTGGACGCTTATGGGGACCTTTTCATTTCGGACCTCGGCACCAACACCATCCGGAAAGTGGGAACCCACGGGATGATCACCACCTTCGCGGGGAACGGGACGGGTGGTTACGCGGGCGACGGCGGGCCGCCCGCCAACGCGGAACTGTACTATCCCTCCGGCGTGGCTCTCGACGCGGCGGAAAACCTGCTCATCGCGGATGAGGAGAACCAACTGCAATTCGTGAGGATATTTTGGTTTGATTCCCGCCAGCAGACCTGTATTATTCAGCTTGCTGTGCTAATTTGCATCAAGGCTAATGAGCGTATTGCCCAATTATGAAAGCGATCAATTTCAAATTTGATGAGCGCAAGGCGGCGCAGGTGGCGGGTCGTCTGATTTCTCAGGGCGGCGGAGAAATGAACTACATGGCCCTGCTCAAACTGCTCTACCTGATTGACCGGGAAGCACTCCTGCGCTGGGGAAAGACCATCACCGGGGACAAGATTGTGGCGATGAAGCATGGCCCGGTTTTGAGCCGCATCTTCGACTTGATTTCCCAGAAGAAGCAAGGGCTGCCGAAGAGCGCCTGGCACAATCTCATTCCAAGACCATCGCCCTATGTTTACACAGTTCGGTTCAGTGGTGTGCCGGATATTTCCGCCCTCTCCGAGGCCGAAGTGGCTTTGATCGACGAAGTCTTCGCGCAGCACCGCAACAAGACGGAGGATCAACTCGTTGAGTTAACGCACGCTCTGCCGGAATGGAGCGATCCCGGCAAAACCTCTGTGCCGATTCCATTCGAGACAATTCTGAGGGCGGCCAAGATTCCACAAAGCGAAATCGCGGCGATTGCGAACGAAGCTGCGGCAGATTGGTTCATGGACGAAGCCTTGGCCAGTGTGAGACGGCGGCGCTTGCCACGAGCGACCAGCGCCAAATCCTTGCGCCGGGAATTGGCACCAGCTTGACCAACTCCCGTGACGGCCTGCGGTGATACATTTCTCGGCGGCGCTGAAGTTCATGGAGGCGACCATTTGTGGGTCGTTATCAATGACCCGCAAGCCCACGATGGCACTGCTGTTTTTGTCAACGTCAGCACCGTGCGCGAGAAATCAGATACGACCTGCCTCCTGCGCCGTGGAGATAATCCGTTCATCAAGCACGACAGCTACGTCCGGTTTCGTTCGGCGAAAAAGGCGTTGGTCGAAGAATTGGACGCGCTCATCAAGGCTCGCCGCCTGCGTCCAAATCAGCCCGCTGATGCCGCCTTGGTGGTGCGAATTCGCGCCGCAGCATCCGCAGCACTGGAATTCCCCGGCGATCTGCGGCCTTTGCTTTGATCGTCAACTCACTTCACTCCTCTCATCGCGGCCTGAACGCCTTCGAGCATCCGGCGATCATGGCTGCAAACATAGGTCAGCACGGTTCCCTCCTTGACCAAGGGCAGGGTCAGATGGTCGATTTCCGCCCAATCCTCTGGCAGACACCGCTGCCGTTTGCCGAAAACCGACATAACACGAATGGCCCTTGCGAAGTTGAGTTTTCCACGGGGACCAACCTTCCGGTCGTTCAAAAACTCTTGGATCATCCCACGCGTTATTTGGTCAGTGCCGGGAACAAATCGCCCTGCACGCACATGCCGAACCTGTTAAATTCACCACCGACCCGCTTTACCAGCATTCCCCGTGTCGGCACGTCATTCAACACAGTCTGGATTACCTGTTGGATCGGGCCACGCTGATTCACGCTCAACGGTGTGGGTGGGCAGACGGTGGTGGTCGATGCTTCGTCTGATTTGGAGAACTGGTTGCCCATCTGGACCAATATATTAACGTTCCCGGTGCCAATCAATTTCACCGATCCATGCGCGTTTGCCATCAAATCGATGGCTGGTACCAGAGAATCCGCTTCACGCTTTTCTCGGAAAAGCCTCCAACCCCTCCCGGCTCATCGAGAACTTTTTAACGTCTTACTTCAGTAATTTCCGCGCAGCGGAACACTGTTTTCTGGCCAAACACAATTCTGCATGAGTCCTTTAACAACACAACAACAAGTTTCCTCGGCTAGCCCGCTTTCCGAATTGGATCAACTGGTGGACGGCAGGAGATTATTATTCATCTTGTTTCCTGATGGCCATTCTCGCCCGAGCATCAAATGGCTGCGACACCAGGTTCACAGCCGTCAAATCCCGTACATAAAAAGAGGCAGGAAAGTTTGGTACACACCGCGAACAGTAAAGGCGTGGTTTGACCTGAAAGAAGTCAAACCGCTTCGAATGCAATAAATGCATGATTAAATGATAGACTTACGTCTCCGGCTTCGTAATGGTCAAAATTAACCCGAATCGCGTATCCAGAACATCAGGAACTACCGGGCTGAGGTTCGATGGTGCTCGTTGATCCCTTCCGGGTTCGCCCCCTCGCTGCTAGGGATGGTGTTGGCGTCCTCCAAAAGCACTCCAAAACGATCAAAACTTTTTTGCTCCTCCCGCGGAAAATCGGTTTTGATGTTAAAGAATTCTCCGTGCGGAGAGACGAAAACCAGCAGCTTCCCCATAGAAAAGCAAAGCCGCTTCACAAAAGCAAAAGGGTTTCCGCCAGCAAGCGTGAGTTGGCAGAGTTCTCAAGCAACTTGGCATTGATGGGGTTAGTTAATGTCAACATGGCGAATGTCATAAGCCCCTCGATGTCAATGGGTAGTGTACAATAGAGCGGACGCTCGCTTTCCTTGGTATTATGCGAAGTGACATTCGGGCCGTTTGGGGGAAGTTCGCGCCAAGTTGTCGGCGTATTTCTCCAAAATTCTCCAAAACAGGACTTCAGCTTGCATGATCTTCTCGGCGGACGGTACTGGGGATGGAGGGCGACCCGAGGCGATTTGGCACGGGTGATCGGGACTTTAGCAGTGCGGAGGGCGGTGCCATGCGGCGCTGAACCTGCCATTGATGTCGCCGTCTGCGAGATCTCCACTTCGTTCGGACTTGCTCCGGCAGTGGCTTCTGACGCGGCGGATAGCCCATCATGCGACGCGCATCCCTGCTGGAAAGAAAATCGTTATGAACGAAGCTGTGGAACAGGTTGTTGAACTATTTCGTGCGCCAGCCGCGCCGGTTGCTGCTGCTCCAGCGCGGCCAAAATGACCGCGCTACGGCAGCGACATGAAGCCCTTGCCATGATGTTTTTCCTGCAAGTGCCAGGATGGCAATGGCGGCGGGGCAATTCAAGCTAACCTTGAAGCCCTCCGTCATCAACTCGCCGTGCTCCATCGCCAGGCCCGCAATCCCAAACTCCGCCCCGCGGATCGAGTGAGAACCAATACGCATTGCGCTGAGTGGTCGACTGATTATTCGGTTGCTACGCGTTTTCTGCCACACACTAGAGGGTCTGCCACTGCGGCACCGTGATTTCGATCGCCAGAACAGTCGAAAACCGCGGAGATGCCAAGCGGATGACGTTTGGGGTTGGAACAGGGGCAGGGTGTATTGCCAGTGTGGCCAAAAGCGCCGCAGGCCAACCCAAAGCAGGCGATCCGCAGGGTGAAGCTTGGGTTTTCGGGCCTGGCGATGGAGCACGGCAAGTTGAAGGCGGAGCGCCAGGTTTTCAAGCACGAGCCAGGAATGGGATCGGAATTCGGAGAGCATGGATCGTAAAAGCGCCAAAAAGACATCGAGCATAATGGACCAACCTTTGGGCCGACGGTACTGAAAAATCAACGTTTGCGTAGGATTTTGGAGTTTTCGCTTACCCACAGGCCTCAGGTCGAAGCTGTACGCGGATTCCCTCTACCTGCTCGGCACGCACAAATCCCCGCTGTTGGATCGCTTCCATCTCCGGTGGTGGCCCACTTTCTTCATCGTTTGCTCGCTGGCCTTGTGGATCTTGTGGCTGCTTTGGATACAGCGCCTGGCTTCGCTCTCGCCAACCAAACCCAAAACGCCGGGGCGAATCCTCCGCGCATGAGATCTCTTTGCCTGTTCCTCCTGCGTTTTGCGCTCCTGTTCGGATTATTGACTTTGCCTTGGCCGGGCCGCCGCCAGATCGTCAATACGAGTTTTCGCGCGGAAACCCGCTGCCTCCTGGCCGCCGCCCTTCCCAGGGAAACGTTCCATATCCTGACATTTTCCGCCTTCAGATACCCCTCTTTGGATGTCTTGGTGATTGTGGCCAAGCCCAATCAAGCCGGGCCGGCTGGTCCAAAGCAGGCAGTGCAAGTTCCCTTTGACACTGACTCCCAAGGTTGGATTCCGATGGCAATGGTGATGGCGCTGTTCGTCGCCACGCCTGTGCCGTGGTCCAAACGCTGGAAGGGACTCGGAGTCGGGCTGTTGGCAATGCAGCTAATGGTGATGGCCACGATTTTAGTCAGTATCTTGTTCAGCATGTCGAGCGAAGCCACCCCATCCTGGGAACGCCTGTTCCTGCTCCTCGCCAACCACCTGCTGGTGGAGAATATTTGGTTTGATTTCGTTGCGCCTTTTCTGTTCTGGGCAGCCTGGCTTGCTTGCGCTGGCCATTGGCAAGAACTGGGGGTTCAAACGGGCGCTCGTTCTCGGACCGAAGCCGATTCCTCTCCACCAGTGCGCGGCTGAAAGGGACAAACACAGAATCCGATACCATGTGTCAATCATTGTTTCGGTAGATGTGTTGCAATTTGATGCCGACGAAAGCTTGAGCGGTCGCTGCGCTTCCGCGTATAGTTCTAACCATGTTCGACCCTGCTGAGATCATTCGCCAGGAAGCCTTGAAGTCTGAGTGGTGACCGCCATGCCGGACTCCGAACCATTGCGCCGCCCGCGCTCCAGCCCGGCCCGCCGCCAGCCGCCGTTGCCGGGGATGACTGCGGCGCTGGAGCAAGACTCTGCTCTGCTCAATCTGCGGGTCACTTTCGACCAAGTTAACGGCTTCGCCGAATTTGCCTGGACGGCGCCGGGCGCCGCCAACACCGCCGCCGTTGGCCGGGTGCGTTGCACGGGCGCAGACCAGTTGACTTGGGAACTGGAACGCGATGGCCAGCGGGAGGCGTCGGTTTCTTCTCATCACCGCAATTCGGTTCGTACCGCGATGGAACGCTGGTTAAAGCAGCTTCCCACCCGCCGCGACACCTTCACCGCATATTGGATCAGGCTGCAACCCGGCACCAAGAATTCTGTCCGGGTGCAGGAGCCGTCCTTTGGTCCAGACGAGGCGGCCTACCGTTGGATTGAGGACACCCTGGTGGCGATGGCGCAAGCGCTCAGTATGCAGTTTTCCCCATTGGGACGGATGCTGAACGAGATCCCTTCAGAAGCTTTTGCGGACTTTGAAACTTACGAACGCCGGTTGGCGCGCAAGGAACAAAAGCGCGCGGAAGAAATCGCCCGGCGGCGGGAGAACATGGCACGGCTGGCGGAGGCGCGGCGGCAATTGGAACAACGAAAAGCCGAGTCCCGCCTGGCTCGCGAGGAGACCAGCCCGACGCCCAAGCCCCCCAACCCGGCTTCGCCCTCGCCCCGGCAGCGGGACCTGCCTCCGCTGCCGGTGCGGTTTGAAATGCCGGCGCTGGCGGTGCAAGAAACCACCTTCCCGCTGACGGATTTGCGCGGCTTTTTCCTGCGCGAACGCGCGAACCTTTGGTGGGTTTCCAACCAATCGGACGACCTGCTCTGCTTGCCGCATTGCCGCATTGAACGGCTGGATTACCAGATCCGCACCGCCTTGCGCGTCCTTGGCCCCTTGCGCGGCCGCGCCCTGCTCTCCGACGAGGTGGGTCTGGGCAAAACCATTGAGGCGGGGCTGGTGATCAAGGAGTTGCTCACGCGCGGAATGGTGCAACGATTCCTCGTGCTCACCGTGCCTTCGCTGGTGGATCAATGGGAGGAGGAGCTGGCCGACAAATTCGGCCTGACCACAGTCACCAGCAACCACGCCGGCTCGCGCGGGGACCCGCAAAAATTCTGGCGCGAAAACCCCGCCCTGGTCGCAAGCCTACACACCCTCAAACAGCCCGCCCAGTTGGAGATCGCCCGGCAAGTGCATTGGGACATTCTAATTGTGGATGAGGCGCACTATCTGCGCAATCGCGAGTCGCAGGCTTGGCAGGCCGTCAATGCGCTGCCGCGCCAGTTCTTGCTGCTTCTCACGGCCACTCCGGTGCAAAATTCCCTCGAAGAACTTTACAACCTGGTCACCCTGCTTCAGCCGGGGCAGTTGCCATCTCCCAAGGAATTTCGCGCGCGCTTTCTCGACCCCAAACGTCCACGCCAGCCCCGCGAGCCCGAGGAACTGCGCCGCCTGCTGGGCCAGGTCATGATCCGCAATACCCGGGCCAATGCGGGTCTGAAACTCCCGCCGCGCCGGGCCGAGACCGTGCTATTTGAACCGGAAGCCGGTGAGCGGGCCTTCTGGCAGCAATGGGACGGCGAATTGCGCGCACGGCTGGCCCAACTCCACGCCAGTCAATCCAACCTCTGGGGCCGCTTGCTCCTGCAAGCCGCCGGCAGCAGCCCGGCGGCCTGGCGCGCCGCTCTCGAAAAATTCCCGGACACCGAGGCTGCCGGCCTCTGGCGCGCCCAGGCGCCGCTGGAAAAAAGCTGGCTCCGAAAATGCGAATTGATCCCTCCCCTGGCCCGGGGCGAAGGCGGCGCGGTCGTTTTTACCCAGTTTCTGGAAACGCAGGCGGCGCTGGCGGAATTCTTGTGCCGCGCCAAGGTGGAGACTTTTGTCATCAACGGCTCCACTCCGGCGCCCGACCGCCAGCCCATCACCGAAGAATTTCGCAAGCGCGGGGGCGCGCTCCTGCTCACCCACAGCGGCACCGAAGGCCGCAACCTGCAGTTTTCCCATCGCCTGGTGAACTTCGATCTGCCGTGGAATCCAATGGAGATTGAGCAGCGCATCGGGCGTTTGCATCGCCTCGGCCAGTTGCATCCGGTCCACATTTACAATTTTGTCCAGGCGGGAACGCTACAGGAACACTTGCTGGCGATCCTCCAGGAAAAACTCAACCTGTTTGAACTGGTCGTCGGCGAAACCGGTTTGGTGCTGGGCGAACGCTTCGGCAGCGACGAGTTTGCCGAAGAGGTCTTCCGGCGCTGGCGGGAAAGCGAAGGCCGCGTGGCCGAAGCCATGGCGGGACTGGGAGACGAGCTGGCCGCCGCGCGCGACGCCTATGGCGAGGTGAAGCAACTTGATGCAACCCTTTTCGCGAAGGATTACGAATCATTATGACTTCCTTGGACGAGTCCCGGCCATGAAACTGAACCGCGTTACCCACGATCCCGGCCAGTTGCTGGAATTCTACGAAGAAGGCCTCTCCGCCCTCGGCGCGTTATGCGAGCGCACCTGGCACGACCGTTTGGAGGTCGTCGCCGAAGGCCGCGCCGCCGCCCTCTGGAATCCCCAAGGAGCGCTGCACGAAGTGGAACTGCACTTCACTCCCTCCGATACCACTTCCGCCCGCGACGCCGCCTGTGAGGTGTTTCCCGGCTGCCCGCTGACCTTTCAACTGGCCGAGGCCTTGCGCCCGGCGCCGCTGGCGCTCGATCGCTTTGTTCTGGCTGGGGACGCCGCCTTCCGCCCTCCGGATGTCTCTGTTGCCGAAAAACTGTGGCGATCTCAGTTTCCCGACACCTCGCGCTGGCAGTTGGCGGCGCCGTTCAAGGCGGGCTTTCACTTCTCCCTGATCGCCATGGTGAGGTGCGAAATCCAGGCGATGGACCAGCATTGGTCGTTGCATCGTCTGGCGATCTCACTGCCCGGCGGAGCATCCGACGATGCCCTGGCGCGGGAGATCGGCTTCCACCAGGAACCTGCCCAATCCACCGCTGGAATTGACTGGCCGGCAATCCATCCGGCGCGCTGGCGGGAACTGCTGCAGCGGGCCTTGGAAAACGAAGTGGCGGGCGAAGTCGCCCGGGTGCGCGCCCGCCAAGAAAACAGCCTGCGCCGCGAGCTGGAGCGGATTGATGACTATTTCGAGAACTATGAAAAGGAGTTGACCGCCCGCGCGAAACGAAGCTCGAATGAGAACACCAGGACGAAAACGGACGATCGCCTTGCCGCCGCGAAAGCCGAACATGCCCGGCGACGCGCCGACCAATTGGCGCGCCACGAAATTCACGTTCATCCCCATGTGGGCGCGCTCCTTTTAGTTGCAGAACCGGCCTGGCGCGCGCGATTGCAAGTCGAGCAAGCCCGCCAACCGCAGGCCATCGCCGCGCTTTTTGTTCCCCGCGCCCGCCGCTGGGAGTTGGACCCGCCGCCGGAATAAGCCCGCTCGAGAATGCAAATTCGAAGAATGAATCCGCCTGGCGGCTTATCTCGAAGCATGCCTTGAAGAGGCCGATGGAGACGCAGCCTTTATTGCCAAGGCACTTGGTGATATTGCACGCGCCAAAGGCGTGGCACAGGTGGCGCGCGATGCGGGACTGTCGCGTGAAAGCGTCTACAAAGCTCTTTCCGGAGGCCGCAGTCCCAGCTTTGCTACGATCCTGAAAGTCGTCAAGGAGCTTGGACTGAGCTTACACGCAAAGGCCGCCAACTGATGACGAAGGTCGCCAACTGTCGAGATACCAGGTGCCAACAGTAAAAGGGGACGCGCCGGATGCCTCCGCTGCCAAAAAGGCCTGGCGCGCTACTGCAAGTGGAGCAGGCCCGCCAGTCGCAGGCCATCGCCGCGCTTTTTGTTCCCCGCGCCTGCCGCTGGGAATTGAGTTCTTTGGCGGCCATGGCTGGCTCATGAAGGGCCGGTTGACGGGGGTATTCTCGCAGCGCTGGTCAGGAAGGCCGGCAAGGAGGGCGCTGCCGGGAAGGAGGACGGGCAGAATGGCCACGCGGGAAAAGAGATTGCAATGCCCAACTGTGTGGTGTAAATTGCACCACATGGAAATTGAATAAGGTAAAATTATGAAATTCGGCGAACTAATTAAAAATCTGCGGATTGCAAAGGAACTGACCCTCCGGCAGTGCTGCATAGAACTCAAGGCTGATCCCAGCAATTGGAGCAAGATGGAGCGGGGAATCACGCCGCCTCCCAAAGATGCCAAGTTGTTGGAAGGCTGGGCCAAGTTTTTCGGTCTGGCTGGCGACCAGAAACGAGAGTTCCTCGATCTGGCCGCGCTAGCACGGCAGGAAATTCCGGCAGATATGGCCAGCGATGAAACCGTGATTGCGGCACTTCCTGCCTTCTTTCGCGCCGTCCGAGGCCACGAATTGGAAGGCGACCGTCTCCTGCAGTTTGTTGAGGATTTGCGTGCGGTTCACAGCCCCAGCAAGGCGAATACTCGATGAGCGGCAAGGTGGACGTCTGGGCTGCCGTTGAGGAATTTCGGCAGAAGCACGAAAAGGATTTGTGCAAAATTCCAATCGACGTCCTCACTGCGATAGAAGTGCGGCTTCGTTTGGACGTGATTCCCTTTCCCGATCTTCTTGTAAAATATTCTGCTGATGCGGCCGTCATGCCAGATTTCAGCGGCATCTATGTGGACGAGCAATCCTATGAATTCCTCGAAGGGGAGCCCATTTGGCGTTTCAACCGGCTGCGCTTTTCGCTCGCCCACGAACTTGGCCACATCGTTCTTCACCGCGATCTGGCAAGGGAACTTAAGTTTAAGACTTTGGATGATTTCCGGAATTGGATGCAGCAGTACCAGGCATCACGCCACAATCTGGAGTGGGAGGCCAATGAATTTGCTGGACGCCTTCTGGTGCCTGTCGAACGCCTCAAGGCTGACTTTGATGCATTTGTCGGCCAGATAAAGACGCAGTTCCCCACATGGTGGGCTAACAACAATCTCCGGGAAGCTCTCGCCGGCCAACTGGCCGAGGTCTACGGCGTTCACAAGGATGTGATTGCTTGCAGGCTGGATCGCGAAGAATTCTGGCCAACTCCTTAAGTTACTACAAGCACCAAGCCCTTGGGCCTTCGCCAATGTGCAGTACTATGCATTACACTTTTACAGGTAATTTGAATTCGGTTGGCCCCTTTGAATCAAGAAGCGAAAAAGTTGCAAATGACCAATAAAATCAGGCATTTCAAGCACGTTTGCTGGCTTTTCTCAAAATGGACTAACAGGTTGTTGAACTATTTTGGTTGGAGGACAATGTCTTCAAAGGACTCTGCGCTTACGAGGGAAATGGACTTTATCGCCGTCGCCTCGACATTGGCAGACACCATTTGACGCGACCTTTTGCAACTCTTTTCCGACGGTTTCAATCCTGTTGGGTGCAGAAATCCATCTGCCCTCGATACGAATCGCGGAACGCGTTTTGAGTTCGCGCCGTTCGCCGACGCTGGTATGCTGCCGCCGATGAACAGCAGTTCCCAGAATTCGACCAACCCGTTGATCGCGAAGATCCAGCAGCTATTCAGCCATGATTTGGCCTTGGAAAACGATTACCTGCGGCAGGAAAATAGAATTTTGCGTAACAAATTTGGCGCCCGTGTGCCCTTGACCGAGGCGGACCGGCGCATTCTCGTAAAGTACGGACTCAGGATTAAGGATCGACTGGCCGAAGTCATTTCCATCGCCAAGCCGGACACGCTGCTGGCCTGGAATCGGCGGCAGAAGCAAAAGAAGTGGACCTTCCCGAATGCTGCGGCCAAGGCGGGTCGTCCCCGGAAACCCGGTGACACCGAAGCTCTGATTGTCCGTCTGGCCGAAGAAAACAATAGCTGGGGTTACAAGCGGATCTCTGGGGAGTTGAAGAAACTGGGACACCGAGCCTGCCCCAGCTACGTGCGCGATGTGCTCCGGCGTCATGGCCTGCCGCCGGTTCCCGGTCGCAAGGGGCTGTCGTGGAAGCAATTCATCCAGGCGCACTTGGAGGTCACCTGGGCGACGGACTTCTTTACCGAGGAGGTTTGGACCCTGGGCGGGTTGGTGACCTTTTACGTTCTGTTCTTTTTGCATCTGGGCAGTCGCCGGGTGTGGCTGGCCGGCTGCACGGCGCAACCGAACGCCGCCTGGATGGCGCAGCAGGCCCGGAACTTCTCCATGGTCGTGGAGGATCGGAAACTACCTTGTCGGTATCTGGTCCATGACCGGGACACCAGCTTTATGGCCTTGGATGGAGTATTGGAAACCGATACGTTGCGCATTCTCAAAACGCCCCCTCATTCGCCGCGGTGCAATGCGCACGCGGAAAGGCACGTACGGGAAATCCGTGAGACACTTGATAATCTGATTCTGGTGGGCGAGCCCCACCTGCGCCGCACGCTGAGCGTTATTGAGGAATATCACAACGCCCGCCGCCCACACCAAGGAATCGGTAATGTCATTCCGCTGGGCTTTGATTATCCCGCAACACCGGCGCTCGAAGGGCAGATTCAATGCGAGGAAGCCCTGGGTGGCATCTTGAATCATTACTCGATCGAAAAAGCGGCCTGATGGCGTCGAGTTGGAAGCATTGGCAAAGTGGAACAATGCCGCCTGATGGCCCACCATATTAGACCGTTCTCCAAACCGCGCTAAGCTGAACCGGGAAAACACCGAGATTCATTTTCCTCCGCAATCGGGGAGGATCCTGGCGACCACGGCTACGCCTAATGGCCGCCTTCCCTTTCCGGACGAGTTTCCGCACCATACAGGGCCGAACCCAATTCGGTAAACTTTTCAAAGAGGCTGCCTAGCGCGCCAGTGACAGCCTGATCGGGATGAAAAAGAACTTCACCGTCGCTCTCTCCCCAAATCAATCCGACCGGCAGGCCGCGGCGCAGTTCACCCCGCGCGGCTTTATTGCGGATGCCTCCATCCAGTCGCGCCCGCAGCACATGCAGTTCGGCTTCGGCCATCGTGCCCTTGAGACCGAGCAGGAGCCGGTCATTAAAGAGGCCCGGGTGATAGAGGCCCTCTTCGTCGCCGATGAGCGTGTCGGTCACGCCGCACAAATCAAGCAAGCGGTACCAATCGGCGTTGTTCCTGGCCACGCGGGACACTTCCAGGGAAAGGATCAAACCGGCGCGGCCCAAGGCTACCTCGGAAGTCAGATGGGTGAACCCCTGGCGCAGAACCAGGCCGGAGCCGGAGTGCGCGAGATCCTCGTCAATAATTTTGATTCGTTCCGAGGGCCATCCCAGTTGCAAGGCGCGCTCGCGCAAATGGTATTGACGATCAGTGGACTCGCGGTTGACCGCGACCTGCGCCGCCGTTGATTGCCGGATATAGACTAAAGCCCATCGTTGCAGATGAGTCGGCTGCACTTTGGAATTATCGCTCATAAGTCTTGGGAAAGGTTGAAGGAGTTTTCGGACTCGCCTGATGCCGGACCCGTTTGAGCATCAGAAACGCCAGATGAAGGATCAGGCGTTGGTGCTGCTCCGGATTGAGTTGACCGTAAAGGCGCGGCGTCGGATGCGGTTCCGCGCACCATAGTTCTATTTGACTTGAATGCATGTTGGTTCTCCTGGGTTGATGAGATCGTGTCGCGAGCGGGGTTGCCGCTGCGACGCGACAAAGCATCGACCCGGTGGCGTGTGCGCAACAAGTCCGGCACAGACGCCACTAAGGAGATCTCACGCGGACTGGGCCGGACGCCAAGCGGTCCCAGATCCGTCCAAGCCGCTGGAATATACGAACGAGTGCCGTCCGGCAGAACCAAGACCAGATGGCGCTGACCCTTTCGTTTTAGTTGGCCGAAAACTTCCAGAACCTTGCCCGACAGCGCGTGATGCGGACGTGTAACACGAACGTGCGTGGGCAGGTCTTGGAGGGGGGAAGTCTGTCGTGGGGTTCTTCGACCGCGTCAATCACGACATTCTGCTGCACCGGATAGGAGAAAGGATTCGGGACAAGCGGGTGTTGCGGCTGATTGGAAGTTACTTGCGAGCGGGAGCGATGGTGGAGGGGGTGGTGGTCAGCAGCGAGGAAGGCACGCCGCAAGGCGGGCCGCTGTCGCCCTTGCTGGCCAACATCTATCTGGATGAGTTGGACAAGGAACTGGAGAAGCGAGGGCTGGCTTTCAGCCGTTACGCCGACGACTGCAACATTTATGTGGGCAGCCGCAGGGCGGCGGAACGAGTATTGGAGGGAGTCCGTCAATGGATACAGCGGGAGCTGAAGCTGGAAGTCAACACGAGCAAAAGCGGAACGGGACGGCCTTGGGAACGGAAGTTTCTGGGGTTCCGGATTAATCGGGAAGGGCAGATCGAAGCCGCGCCGCAGAGTGTGGAGCGGTTCAAGGACAAGGTGAGGGAGTTGTGGCGAAGCTGTCAGAGTTTAAGCAGTGTGGAACTGCGGGAACGCTGGCGCGCCTATATCCGCGGTTGGTGGGCCTACTACGGCCTGGCCGAGGAACGTCGCAACGTGTATGGACGGGAGGGGTGGATTCGGCGACACATCCGCAAATGCTTCTGGGAACGCTGGCACGACTCAGCCGGACGGGAACGTCACTTGCAGCAATTGACCCGTCAGAAGTGGTTGCTGCCAATCGCCAAAAGCTCCAAAGGAGCGTGGCGCATCGCACGGAACGGAGCGTTACACACGGCCCTCAACAACGCCGTTTTACGACGCTATGGGTTTCTGATGCCGTCAGACCTTGCGGCTGTCATGTAGAAGGCCGCCGCGTTCAACCGCCGGATGCGGAAAACCGCACGTCCGGTGGTGTGGGAGGGGTGGCGGGCGCAATCCCGCCACCTCGACCCGATCATTCCTTCATCCGCGCCAGCAGCGTGGCCCGGGTCGGAAGCAGTTCGTGCTCAAGGATTGCCACGAAGGATTAATGCGCCGAAGCGCTGAGGTTGGCAAATCAAAACGAGGGCTGGGCCGCCAAATCATCTGCGGGTTCCCCTTCCGGTTCCATGCTGTCCATAAACATGGCCATCGTGATGCGGCGATTGGCCTCCTCAGTCACATGCGCGTCATTGACGCGGGTGACCACGCCTGCGGCCATCTTCTCTTCGACCATGAAGCGCAGGGCGGCGGCCAGGCAGCGCCGAATCGCCTCGCGGTTTTCCGCGCGAAACTGCTGGAGGTCGCGCGCCTCGGGCATATTCTCTCCGCAGAGACAGGAGAAATAGAGGTCTCGGGCGATCAGGCTGGCCGCCTCCGTGGAACGGTAAATCTGGAGCGCGTAACAATGGGTGAGCAAGACCAGGACGGCGCGGGCTTGGGCAAAGGGCGGGGTGTCGCCACGCGGAATGCCCTGGAGCAGGTCGTCCTCGATGGCGTCCGCCGCCTCCTGAATAGTTAGATTGATCGTGCGCGGGGTGGGAATGACAACATGTGTGAAGTTTGCTCTGGGTGTCGGGTCCGCCCAAACATCTGTCTCGTTGTGTCTTTTGGTCATAGTATTTCCTTTTTGCTCTGGTCTCTTTCCAAAGGGCGTTACGGGCGGACGGCCCAATTCTTTCAAATTATTTTGGAGAATATTTTGAAAGAAACCCGCACGGGCTGCGTATCCCCCGTAGTCGCGCGATGAAGCGGGCGAAAATTTGGGCGCCTGAAATTGAGATTTTCCGCGTTTGGGGTTCCGCGTTTACGCGGCTTCGGACCGGCTGAAGGCGGAACTCCAAACGGGTCTAAGGGACGACCTTCAAAATGAATAGCTTGCCCTTGCGCGGATGGTGTCTTAGAAGATGATTACAATCGTGCTGTTTAAACCCCTGATGACCGTTGGCAGACGAACGGCGCTGCTCTGGGCTTTGGGCTGCATGGCACTTTGGTCCCCGTCCGCTTTCGCGCAAACCAACGATGCCATTCGGATCGTGGAGCTGGGCCCCCGGTGGAAATCTTGCAGCCCGGGGCGCCCCGGTGGGTGCTGGCCACCACCAACCAACTCCTCTTCCCGCATGACCGGGTCCGTAGCGGCGACAACGGTTCCTTTGGGCTGCGATGGCCCGGCCAAAGCGTCGTGCGCTTTGGACCCTTATCCGAGGTGGAGATCCTCCCCGCCGACACAGGCCAAGCTGAACACGGTTTGCATCTCATTGATGGAATTCTCTCCTTCTTCCATCGCGGCCAACCGGGCCGCTTCAATGTCATGACCAGCGGCGGCTTTGCCGGAATCAAAGGCACCGAGTTTGTCGTCCAAGTCGCTGCTTCCAATGGCGTTGAACAGACGACGGTCTCAGTGATTGACGGTCGAGTCGCCTTCGCCAACGGGGTCGGATCGCTCGAACTCACCAACGGGCAACAAGCCGTGGTCGCAGCGGGCCAGGCGCCAGCCCGCACGGCGGGTTTTATCGCGAAAAACCTTTTGCAATGGTGTTTTTACTATCCCGGTGTGCTTGACCTGAATGACCTGCCGCTATCGGACGGCGAGATAACCATTCTGGTCAAATCCCTCGCCGCATATCGCGCCGGAGACTTGCCCGCGGCGCTGGCGAATTACCCAGATCCGCCGCCTCCCGATTCCGGGGCCGTGCGGCTCTATCATGCGGCCTTGTTATTGGGAGCCGGCCAGGTCCCCGGAGCCGAGGCAGACCTTTCGAGTTTCGCCATCGGAGACGCCTCGGGCAAACTTCCCCGTCTTTCCGAGGCGTTGCGGACGCTCATTGCAGCGACCAAGCGCGAGGCGCGGCTTGCCGCCAGCGATCCCCAATTACCCAGCGAATTTCTGGCCGCGTCCTATCTTGAACAGTCCCGCGCCTCGCCCAACCTCTCGCTGCAATCCGCGCTTAAGCTGGCCCGGGAAGCGGTGGCGCGCTCTCCCGACCTTGGCTTTGGCTGGGAGCGGGTGGCCGAGCTTGAATTTAGCTTTGGCCGCATTGAACCTGCGTCCGAGGCCCTGGCTCACGCCCTGCGGCTTTCGCCCCGTAACGCCCAGGCGCTGGCGTTACAAGGATTCCTCCTTGCCGCCCAAAACAAGCCGGCCGAGGCCATTGCGCAGTTCGATCAAGCTTTGGCGGTGGATTCCGCCCTGGCCAACGCCTGGCTGGGCCGCGGGTTGTGCCGCATCCGCCAGGGCGACCGCGTCGGCGGGCGCGATGATTTGCTCATCGCCGCCGCGATGGAACCGCAACGAGCCGCATTGCGGGATTATCTGGCCAAGGCTTGGAGTGACGAGGGTGACGATCACCGCGCGATGAAAGAGCTTCAACTCGCCCATGCTCTGGACCCCGTAGTGTCCGGTAATTCGCGCACGGTGGGATTTTCACGCGGCTTCGCGGTAATAGTAGCGCAGCAGTCCACCCAAGCGCTTGCGGCCATGAACTGCACCCTCGGTCGGAAATGGCGTGAACTCCGGTTGGATGATCTTGTTCTCCAATCCCTGATGGTTTCTTTCTTGATGATAATGAAGAACGAACTGTGAGGTCGCACGGTGGAGGCTGGACTCCCCGATCAGCACCATCCGGTCCAGGCAGGATTCCTTGATGCTCCTGACAAAACGCTCGGCGAAGGCATTCAAATTCGGGGAACGTGCCGGCAATCGCACCGATTCCACCCCAGCCGCTTGAAGGATCATTCGGAACGCCTCGCTGAACACGCTGGCCCGATCATGAATGAGATAACGGCAGCCGCGCAAAAACCCGTTGATGCCATCGGTCAGGTTCCGGGCGACTTGCTTCATCCACGGCCCATCGGGCTCAGGGATGATGCCGGCAATATGCACCTCCCTCGTGGCCAATCGAGTCACGAAGAAAACGTGGTAGCGGACCAAACCCAAAGCCGTCCACACTTCCACACTGAAGAAGTCGGCCGAGGCCAGCACGTCCCAGTGGGTGCGCAGGAATTCCTTCCACGTTGTTTTTTTCTGACGCTCCGGAGCGGGATCTACCCCCGCCTCCTGCAATATTTTGGCAATCGTCCCACGACCGATCTCATGGCCCAGATTCTGGAGCGCCCCCTGGATGCGTGTGTAGCCCCAGGTGCGGTTTTCCGCCGCCATGCGCAGGATCAGAGCGCGCAACTGGACCGCGGTGGGCGGGCGCCCTGGCGAGCGCTTGCCAGCCCAATCGTATTTGCGCGCGATGAGCCGCTGATGCCAATCCAAGAGAGTGCGTGGGGTGCCCAGAGTGGCAATTCCTTTGAGGTGTTTGAAACCGATGTTCTTGGCCTTGGCCGCCAACCTTCGCCGTTGTGCATCGTTGAGTCTGGGTTTCTTGCCCAGTTGTTCGTTGAGGACTTTCACCTCTTCTTGGAGGTACTCGATCAGGTTCTGCTGGTTGCGGTTGATCCAACCGGCCAAGCATATCACAAAGAATTGAAGTCGATTCACCTCTGCATACTGTGATGGCGCAGGTGGCGGCGCCAGTGCTTTATCCGGCGGCTTGGCAGCATCCTGGAACCCAGGCTAAACCGCCCGCGCTTTCAGCCACTCCTTACAATGCGCGAATTTTCGGACAGTACGGGGGGCCAGTGTAGTGAAGACCGACACCATTCCGGCGGGGTGCATAAATGGTTGTTAATCAATCTCAAACGAGTAAGCACGCCGTATTTCCGGGTTAAACCTGTCGGATTGCATTACAGTTTGCCACAAGTCGAGTTCGGAAGTCACCATGCGATCAAAAGAAATAATCATATTGCAACTATTTGACTTTGAATGGATTACAGCTTTACTGGCGTAGCAAGGAACAAAGCGCTCGACTTGTGGCAGTCTTACTGCTTGAAAAAGGATGCAACACAATAATTGAGCGAGGACAAACAAAAAAACAACACGGAAGCGAGCCAATTATGAACAAGAATTCTCTGCCATTTTTCAGTTTAATCCAACCAGCGCGCCTCGGTCTCGCTTTTGTGGGAGCTGCGGTGGCATGTTGCACGAGCGTATACGGTGGTGGCGGCGCGATTGTAGTGGACAACGACGAGTGGACCTTGAGCGACTCCGGATATGCCAACGCAGGCGGCAACAACGCTGCTACCTATGCCCTAAACGCGGCGTCTTTCCTCACGGGCGGCAGCGGGAGTATCCTGATTGACTCCGGAAACTTCGGACTTGCCGGGAACGACTTGTTCAGCACCTTGACCACCGGCGGATATTCAGTCACCGAAAATCCGGGTTTCACGCCTTTTACTCTTGCCGGGCTGTCCGCATATAAAGCGGTTTTCCTGGGTGGCAATTACTTGCCCTTGGACTACGTCAGCGTGTTGACGGCCTATGTGAATGCCGGCGGCGGCGTTTACATCGCCGAGGGAACGGGTGACATCTCACCCGAAGGCCAGTATTGGAACAGTTTTCTAAACCCCTTCGGTTTGACTACGGGGCCGGACTACAACGGCATCGGCGGGAACATTGCTGTGGTCAGCAGCAGTCCAGTTCTCGCCGGGGTGAATCAGCTTTTCTACGATAATGGCGATACCGTATATGCCAGTCCCGGCACGCAAATATATAGCGGCACCGCCGAGGTGATTACCTACGCTGGTGACGCTGGCCTTATTGGGACATATTCTCCTTCCGCTTCCGTCCCGGATGAAACGTCCACCCTTTTCCTCACTGGCTTGAGTTTGGCGCTTTTGGGGTTTGGTATGCGCCATTTCCGTCGCAGTTCTTCCAAGGTAGTGCGGGCGTAGATGTGCCCCGGGCGGCGCGGTCTCGAATCCCGTGTTGATGGGGCTGACCTGCCGGTGAAGCGGTTCACCGACGCGTCTATCCAGATTACGTCAACATGGCATTGGTGTGTCCGCCGCCAGCCGCGCGGCCCGAAGCGCTGGGGTCTCGCAGCAGACCCATCCAGGCGATCAAGCCGGTTGAACCCGCATCGTCTTTGGCCCCCTGCTGTGGGTGGCAGAAATTAGGTCGAGAATTGAAATGATTGATTGGCGCGGATTTGCGAGCAAACTTTTGGGGTATGTTTGAATTTTTTCGAATGGTGCTGATCTACTCTTGGTCTCGGCTCCGACCTCGGCACGAACTGGCCATGGAAGTTCTCGCCCTGCGACACCAAATCACGGTGCTTAAACGGCGAGCGCGCAGGCCGAAACTTCGCCCGTGGGACCGGTGGCTCTGGATCATGCTCAAGAGAGCTTGGCCGAATTGGAAAACTCCATTGATGATTTTCCGGCCGGAGACAGTCATCGGCTGGCAGCGAACCGGATTCAGGATGTTCTGGCGATGGAAGTTCCGCCGTAGGCCTGGTCGCCCTGGGAAGGACCCGGAATTGATCCAACTCATCCGCCGGATGTGGGCGGTCAACCCGACTTGGGGTAGCCCACGCATCCGAGATGAACTGGCCAAACTTGGACTGGAAGCCTCGACGGCCACGATTCGAAAGTATCGCCCCAGGTCCAGACGCCAACCGTCGCAGAACTGGCGGACCTTTCTCCAGAACCATGCGGGAGGCATTGCCGCCATGGATTTCTTTGTGGTTCCGACGGTGACGGCTCGCCTGCTCTACGTGCTGGTCGTCATGAACCATGCTCGGCGCAAAATCGTTCATTTCAACATTACGGATGCCCCAACGGCCGGGTGGACCGCACAACAAGTCATCAATGCCTTCCCCTACGACACCGCCCCCAAGTATTTGTTGCGGGACCGTGATTCGATCTATGGATCGCTCTTCGTGCAGCGGGTTGAGGGTATGGGCATCAAGCAGAAGTTAATCTCCCCGAGATCTCCCTGGCAAAATCCCTCCGTGGAGCGGTTGGTGGGTTCCATTCGGCGTGAATGTCTGGCTCAAGTGATCGTGTTCAACGAACGGCAGCTGCGACAAATTCTAGAATCCTACTTGGAGTATTATCATAAAGTCCGTCCGCAGCGATCACTCTCGCACGACAGTCCAATTCCGCGGCCGGTGGAGTCACCGGAGGGTGGAAAGGTGATCGAGATGCCACTGGTCGGCGGTCTGCATCATCACTACCTGCGGCAGGCTGAACAGTGACGATTATTATTCCCCAGTAATGCCAATTATAAATCACCAGTGAGCCGGTAGTATCGCGCGGCGGTTTGACGGGCTGGCCGAAGGCCAGCCTGATTTCAAGCGGCAGCGAGATGATTACCAATCAACAATATAAACGGCTCATGAGTGAATACGAAAAAACAGGCAAGATAATGGTCAGCGCGATGAAGGCGGATGTGGATCGCCAAACCGCGCGCAAATACATTGAGGCGGCCAAGTGTCCGGGCGAACTGCAAGCGCCCCACACCTGGCGGACGCGGTCCGATCCCTTGGACAAGATTTGGCCGGAGGTGGCGGCGATGTTGCGGGACGCCCCGGAGTTGGAGGCTAAAACGCTCTTTGAATATTTTCTGGCCCGGTCGGACAGCGGGCTGGAGGAAGGCCATCTGCGGACCTTTTACCGGCGGGTGCGGCACTGGCGGGCCAGCGCTGGGCCGGAACGGGAAGTGTTCTTTGCCCAGGAGCGGAAGCCCGGCGAGTTGCTGCAATTGGACTGGACCTATGCCCGGGAGTTGAAGGTGACGATTCAGGGGGAGGAACTGGATCACCTGTTTTGTCACTGCGTCCTGCCGTATTCGGATTGGCAGTGGGCGACCCGTTGCATCTCGGAGTCATTCTTGAGTTTGGTGGCCGGCCTGCAAGCGGCCTTGGGGCAACTGGGCAAAAGTCCGCCGCATCTGGGGACCGACAACACCAGCGCCGCCACGCACGAACTGGAACAGATGCCTGGGCGTCCGCGAGCCTACAATTCGGATTACCTGGAACTGTGCAGCCATTACGATCTGGCGCCGGTCACGATCCATGTGGGCTGTCCGCACGAGCACGGCGACGTGGAGTCGCAAAACCGTCATTTGAAACGGCGGCTGGGGCAGCATCTGATTCTGCGCGGCAGCCGGGATTTTGCCTCGGTGGAGGATTACGACCGGTTTGTGCAGGTGGTGGTTCGGGCGGCCAACGCCAAGCGTCAGACTCGGCTGGCCCAAGAGTTGGCGTGCATGCGACCGCTGCCGGCCAGCCGTCTGGCCGAATACCGGGAGTATCAGCCGGTGGTCAGTTCCCAAAGTCTGATGCGGGTGAAGAAGCATACCTATTCGGTGCCCTCGCGTTTGATTGGCCACACTCTGCGGGTTGAACTGCACGAGGCTCAACTGAAGGTGTATCTGGCCCGAGACTTATTGTTCTGTCTGCCGCGGTTGCGTGGGGATCGGGGATCGCTGGTGGATTTTCGTCATGTGATCACGCCGCTATTGCGCAAGCCCGGAGCGTTCATCAATTATCGGCATCGGGAGGCGCTTTACCCCAGCGCCGTTTTTCGGGCGGCCTGCGACCGGCTGGTGGCCGATCACGGCGAACGGCCAGGAGTCATCGAGTATCTGCAGGTGCTCAAACTGGCGGCGGAGGAGACGGTGGAAAAGGTCGAGCTGATCTTGAAAACGCAACTGGCGCAACCGGGAAAATGGCGGGCCATGCAGGTGCGTGACCAGGTGGCTCCAGCGGCCCAGAAGATCATCGCATTGGCGGGGTTGACCCCGAGCCTGACGGCCTATGACGCGCTCTTGGAACAGGAGGTGGCCCATGTCGGCTGATACTCTGGAGATGCTGTTTCGGGAGTTTTGTTTGCCGACGATGGCGGCGCGTTGTGGGGAAATGATGCAGAGCGCGGAAACCCAAAACTGGGGCTACCGGAAACTGTTGCTGCAATTATGCGAGGCCGAAGCGGCCGACCGGCGGGAGCGCAAACGGGAACGGTTATTGCGCGAATCCAAGCTGCCCTCCGGCAAGACGCTGGGCAATCTGGAGGAGAGCCAATTGCCGGCCAAAGTGCGCCGGCAATTACCCTCGCTGTTGGAGGGCGGCTTTGTGGAGCGAGCCGAAAACTTGCTCGTTTTTGGTTTGCCGAAGCCACCGACGCACTGCTACTCTTGTGTAAGTCGTTGATCATAAAGAAAAAGAGCTTTGTTTGACATCGAGACGCGGGCCGTTTTTGCCGGCATGGACCGCCTTTATATAAGTTTGCACTGCTGGCAACCGCAGGTCTTCCCTTTTGATTATCCAAGGAGCATGTTGCACCACTTGCTTGGCGGGCAGGACTTTCCGTTCCAGCAGTCTTCGAATAACTCCTGGCGACACTTTCAATTCTTTCGCCGCGTCTGCCAAGGTCAACCACGAAGCATCGGCAATTTTTTGGTGCCCTGGAATGCCTCGATCTTGGCGCATACTTGACACGCGTGACTCCGTCCAGGTGTTCCCCGTTCCCGTCCTGTGCCCCAGTCGGTTAAGGATCGATGCGATCGCCGTGTCGGTACATACTTGAACCAGCTCTCGAACCAAGCCCACGACATCGCCGCTGGCCTTGCGACGGTGTCCGCCGCTATGGGTCTTCGGCACCCGAAGAGGACTATGAACGCCGCCGACCCAATGAATGCGAAAAGCGATTTCTTTGTTTGACTCGTCCACATCCACCACGATTTCCTCGATGACGGTGCGCAGTATCCGCTTTTTCAACGCCATCGGTGCGGCTGGATGATGCCACGTCTCTCGCAGATCGGCACCGAGTTGCAACAGGCGATGCCGCTCCGCCTGGTCCAACGGCTGTGCCACCGTGCGTGAAGCCTCCAGCTTTTTCTGGGCCTGCTCCACCTCGGCCAAGGCTCCATTCCAGCGACCTTCCAGTTCGCCCGCCACTAATCGGTTGGCTGGGTCAACCGCGTCAAATTGCCGCCGTAATCGATCCGCTTCATAGCGGGCCTTTTCCAGCGCCAGCGTTAGTGTCTTGGTTTTGACATCCTGTTCCTGGCGCGACTCATCCCATGCCTTCATGGCCGCTTCCACTCCCAGTGGTTGCAGAGCGTCCAACACCACTTCCGTCACTCCCTGTTCCACTCGCCAACTGCCAATAGACAAACACCTCGCCACCCCGTGGTTGATATTGCCCCCGCAACAATGGTAGCGCGCCACTTTTCCCCCGTTGCCACCATAAGCAACATGCAACTTGCGCCCGCATCGAGCGCAACGCAGGAGTCCGGCCAATAAGGCCGGACCGCGTTTGGCGGCCCCGCCAGCCGCCCCATGGTGTTTGGTCCTGTTGTCTGCCAGTTGCTTTTGATTTCGCATATACTGCTCCCAACTGATGTAGCCAGGATGGTGATCGCGAATCAACACCGACCACTGCTCCATCGGCACAAAATGACCGGGCGTCTTGCGGGCGCGGCCATAGAGCATCCGGGAAACAGTGCGGCTTCGTCCATACGCAAACGCTCCGGCGTAGATGGGATTAGTCAGAACCGCCAGCAGTCGATTGTAAATCGGCAATTTCCAGACCACTTGACGCTCGCCTGATTCCTGACGGTGGAAAGCACAGACAGGCACCTTCTCTTGACGATACCAAATTAAAACCTGGCGCGCACTGCCCAGGCGGCTGAACTGCTCGAAAATTCCGCGGATACACTCCTGTACTTGACGGTCAGCCGCCAGTTCCACGCCGTTGGTTTCCGTGCGAACGTAACCGATGGGAACGTCAAACAAAACTTCGCCGCGCGCGACTTTTTGGCGAAACGCCTCTTGGGCGCGCTGGCGCAACAGGCCCAGTTCAAACTCGCTCATGGTCCCTTTGAGTCCGAGCAGCAAGCGGTCGTTGAGCACACGGGGATCGTAAATGCCATCGGCATCAATCACCAAGGTGTCGGTCAAAACACACAGGTCAATCAAATGATGCCAGTCGCGGTTGTTGCGCGCCAGACGCGACGCTTCCAACGCCAGAACCGCACCCGCTTGGCCATTGCAGACCGCCGCCAGCAAACGTCCGAATCCCGGTCGTTCCTTTGTTCCTGTGCCGGACACGCCCATATCTTCATCGATGACCTCGACGTGTCGAAACCCCAACTCCCGCGCTCGGGTTTGTAAGTCATACTGTCGGCGCTTGCTCTCCAGATGATTGCGGACTTGATGCAAAGTGGACTGCCGGATGTAGACGTAAGCCACCCGTTCCAAATGAGTGGGGCGAATTTTGTCATTCATGATTTTGCTCCTTTCGCGTGGCGCGGATGATCTCTACGAGCATTTCGGTGAGGAGCGGCAGACACTGCCGGCGCGCCTGCTCCGGAATGTTTAGATTTGACTCCAGGGGCAATAATACCTGTTGTTGCGCCGGGGGAGTGGCCGGCGGCTTTGGGTGATTTTTGAATTTCATGTCCTGAGCAGGACATGGCCTCCTTTTGCGAGTCAAGCAGGCGAATCAATGAACGCAATGCGGGCACGGAAACCAAGGGCGCGGAAGCATCTATTAACCCAGCGCAGAGACCCTCCTCCAACATCCAATATGGCACCGCGCACCAAGTATCATCAGGCAAATGCACGATGACATCGCTGTCGCCGATACGCTCGCTCCGACGAACCACTTCGACCTCCCGTCCATAAAGGGGATGATGACGGTAGTGAATTTTCTGTTTTTTGGAAATGTGAGCAGTGTGTGACCGACTTCCCCGGCCGAGGGAAATCACACTTTCTTTGCGCCCTGGGCAGAGAGCTGGTCTTGCGGCGCGGCTGTAAAGTCTATTTTACGCCGACCTTCAAGCTGGCGCAGCAACTCTTGGCCGCCAAGCAGGAGTTGCGTTTGGATGGGCTGCTCAAGCGGCTGGATCGTTTCGAGGCCATTATACTTGACGATCTCGGGTATGTTCAGCAGTCGCGGGAGGAGATGGAAGTGCTCTTCACCTTTCTGGCGGAGCGGTACGAACGGCGGAGTGTGCTGGTCAGCAGCAATCTGGTTTTTTCAAAGTGGGACCAGATCTTCAAGGACCCGATGACGACGATGGCGGCGGTGGACCGGCTGGTGCATCACGCCATCATCCTGGAGTTCGACGGAGAGAGCATGCGGGTGTCACGTCCGAAGGACAAGGGCGGCGGCTAACCCGGCGCGCCCGCCAGCCCCTTCGGTTCCGCTGCGTCTTTGTCGCTACGCTCCAAAGACTCCGCTCCACCGAAGGGGCTGGCCCAAACAGTTAGGAACAGTGAATGAAACAGTAAAACAGAACAAAAGGTAAGCCGGTGACACGGTGAGTAATAATTGTCACTGGGAAGAAGAATAATTGTCATTGACCAGGGCCCACCGTATCCACGGCGATTGCGGGGAGAAACGAGTCGCCTGTGGACGAAACCAACATGGAAAAATCCTCACCCTGAGGGTGAGCCGGAATCAGGGAGTTTTGCGGACTCATGCCGCATTAAATAAACAACTTACAAAAAATCCAAGCCTATCCAACCGCCGGATTAAGGTTCAATCGTTTGATCGCTCATGGGTCTCTTAGTCTTTAGCGATGTCGTCGGGCAACTCGTTGCCCTTGCCCGCTTCTGGCGGGAAGTGCTTGGCCAGCAGTTCCCCCGCGTGGTCAATTCCTTCCACGATCCCTTGGGTGTAGTTGCCGGCGCGAAACTCGGCTTGCATGTGGTCGCGTGTCTTTTCCCAAAAGGCGTTCTGGCAGATGTCATGCACGCCTTTGTCGCCCACGATCGCAAAGGTGCGGCTTTTCGGGGCGATGAAGATGAGCACTCCGTTGCGGTGTTTGGTTTGGGTCATCCCCAATTCTTCGAACTTTCGTTGGGCGTCGGCCATCACGTCCGTGGTGGTTTTGCGGCTGATGCAAATCCGGATTTCGCCCGAACTTTTCTGTTCGGCTTCGTGGATGTGCTTCAACACGAGTTTCTCGTCCAGTTGGACTGAAAAATGTCTGTGGTGCATAGAATTGTGGTTTTCCCGGTTGTTTACCAGCTGCCGCTTGCCCCTCCCCCGCCGAAGGATCCGCCGCCGCTGGAAAAGGAGCTTCCTCCCCCGCCGCTGCTGCGGCTGGAGCCGCCGCTGGACGAGGAGGAGTTGCAGAGCGCGTAGATCAGGATGTCGCCATGGTTGGTGGCAATGAGCACGATCACAACGATGAGGAGGAGGAGCATCATGCCCAAGCTCATGCCGGCCTTGCCTCCCTCAGCCGCCGTTGCCCCGGTGCCTTTGTATTCGCCTCTGGTGGCCAGAATGGCGGCATGCACAGTCTTGGTCATGCCCGCCGTGTAGTCGCCCTTGCGGAAGTCCGGCGTCATTTCGTTGTCCAGGATGCGTTTGGCGGTGATGTCCGGCACTTTGCCTTCCAGCCCGTAGCCCACCTGGATGTTTGATCTGTGTTCCTTGATGAAGGCGAAGATGACCAGCCCGTTGTTTTCCTTCTGGCCCACGCCCCACTTTTGCGCGATGCGCTGGCAATAGTCGGCCACGTCCGATTCGCTGTCCATGGTGGGGTAGATCGCCACCAGAATTTGGCAGGCGTTGCTGCGCTCAAACTGCGCCATCTCCTCGTTGAGCTGCTGGGCGGTCCCTCGGTTGACGACGTTGGCGTAGTCGTTGAAGTATTTGTCCGGTTTGGACGGGATGGTCTCGCCCCAGCTCACTGCGGTCAGGAGCATCCACAGGAGGAGGCCCGTTGCGGCGCGTATTGTTTTCATGGGCGGTTTATTTTGCTTCGTTGTTTATGCCGGGGTCGCGATCGGGACTTTGATCTCTTGCAGCTTTCCACCACCGCTTCGAGCAACTCGCCCAGATTGCCCCTATGGCCATCGCGGCTTGGGGCGGGTTGTCTCGTGGGAGGCGCTTGGTCGAATAGCGTTCTCTGAATTTGTGCCCGCAGATCCGGCCCATCACGCCGATGCACCGGTCTGTTGCTGTGGGGGCGGTGGGTTGCATGGTTAGAATTTCACTGTTGGCACCTTGTCGCTCCCCTCGGTGGCTTGAAAGTAGGGTTTGGGTTCAACCCCCCCGATGCGCGCCGCTATGAGCGGGCAGATGACCTGCTTGATGTAGCTGTTGAGCTCCTGCGTCTTGTCGTTGAAGTTCTTGCGTTCGACGGCGATGCGGTTTTCTGTTCCTTCCAGCTGCGTTTGCAGGTCCCGGAAGTTTTCGGTAGCCCGCAGCTTCGGATAGTTTTCCGAGACAACAAGCAGGCGCGACAGCGCCGAGCCCAGCCCATCCTGGGCGTGTTGGAAGGCCTGCATTTGCTCGGCGGTCGGCACCTTGGTGGGATCGATCTGCACTTTGCCCACCGAGGCCCGCGCTTCGGTCACGGCCACGATCGTCGATTTCTCGAAGTTGGCCGCGCCCGACACAGTGGCCACGAGGTTGGGCACCAGATCGGCCCGCCGTTGATAGACGTTCTGGACTTGCGCCCAGGAGGAGGAGACCGCTTGGTCTTTCTTGACGATGCTGTTGTAGCATCCGGCCACTCTGAGGCAGAAGAGGCCGAGGATGAGAAGGAGGACGCCGGCGATAATGCCGCCGATGATGAGTGCTTTTTTCATATTATTAATTTTGTGGGCTTTTGGGTTTGGTTCAATTACAAACTCGGGCTTGCTTTGGACTCCGCTCTTGGTCCGTCTTTTTGGAGCATGCCGAAGGCAATGCTTTTTTTCTTCCTTTGGCCTGCCTGCGTTCTACTCCGTAAAGGTGGTAGGGCTTGGCGCGCTCGTTCTTTTTTGACGCCGTTCTGTCCTGAAATTCGGGGTGAATGATCTTGTTTCGCAGCCCTTGATGCTTTTGTTCTAGTTCAGCAGTAGCAAGTTGCGGCGGGATTTCAGTGCGGCCACGACCAGACGGATTAGGACGATCAGCCAACGGATCATGCGGCAGAGGATTCCGGGAAATGACTTGGAAGCCCAGCGTTTACAGACGGGATGGATTTTTTGCCAACGACAGGTCCCACACGAGGCGGGACTCGGGTGACGCCTGTTTGACGCACTGTCGAATTGGCGACATGGTTCTTGCGACGTAAACCGATATTCCCAAATCTGTGCTAATGACCCCAAAAACAGCCCGAGGCAGAGGATTTTTCTGGAGAAAATGAGCGCCGGCCTGGACCTGGTCTCGCGTATTACCCACGGTATTTCCTTATGCTGCCTCCCATTACCAACCGGGGCAAGGAGGCAACCAAGCCACGAGCAGCCACGCCCGCAGGAAACCGCCGCAAAGCGCCATACGTCGTCTCATATGCACCGTAATCGTCCTTGGCCTGTAGTGATTCAACGAGTGTGATGAAAGCCTCGATTCCATCCTGTCCGCTGATGCCCTGTTCCATTCCTCCGCTCCACTCTCCGCGCCATAAGTCCCGACCGAAGCAATGAATTCCGGCCCATTCAGGGTGCGGGCCTTCAGATCGAGGCCATTGGATAAGGCAGAACAGGGCCGATCATCAGCCGAATGAATTAAAACAAGAAAGCGCACAGGCCAGCGACATTTACTAGTCGCCAAATATGGCGAAACAAGCGCATTTATTGGCTATATTCGCCAAACAAGCCGAGTTGATGCTTCAATTTAATGCGTCAATTATGACGACTTACTTGACTTTTTTCGATCAATTCGTCATAAAAGGCGTCTTATGAAGATAACTAAACAGGCTACGGACGAGGCGATTCTCGGCGAACTGGGGGGGCGGCTGGCGAAGATCCGCCTGGATCGCAATCTTACGCAAGCTCAACTGGCGACGCAGGCCGGGGTCTCGAAACGCACCGTGGAACGATTGGAAGCGGGGACGGTGGGGACGCAGTTGTCCGGCTTTACTCGCGTCTGCCGTGCGCTGGATGTGATCGGGCGTTTCGATCTGCTTGTCCCGGAACCGGCCCCCAGCCCGGTCGAACAATTGAGAATGGCTGGCCGGCAACGTCGGCGCGCTTCCACCGCCAAGCCAGCCGAAGCTTCAGCCAAAAAATGGCAATGGGGAGATAAACAATGACGCTGGCGGAAGTTCGACTTTGGGGACGAACCATCGGAGCCGTCTCGTTGGAGGAGGGCAGCAGCTATGCCGCATTCCAATATGACCCTGCATTCGCAGGGAGCGGGATTGAAGTTTCACCCATAACCATGCCACTCGACGACCGGGTGTACGTCTTTCCAGATTTGCCGCTGAGAACATTTCACGGGTTGCCCGGTCTGCTGGCCGATTCGCTGCCCGACAAGTTCGGCAATGCCTTGATTGATGCGTGGCTGGCGACGCAAGGCCGCACACCCGATAGTTTCAATGCGGTGGAACGGCTTTGTTACACCGGTGCGCGCGGCATGGGCGCGCTTGAGTATGCGCCCGCTCTCGGACCTAAACCGCAGCAGGCGAAGAAGATTGAGATTGACGCACTCGTTAAACTGGCTTCGGAAGTTTTAAGCCATCGCAAGAATTTGAAAACCACTTTTGCCAGCGCCAGCAGGAAAAACGCCCTGAACGACATTCTGCGGGTCGGCACGTCCGCCGGTGGAGCGCGGGCCAAGGCGGTCATCGCCTGGAATCGTCAAACCAACGAAGTTCGTTCGGGGCAGATCACGGCGGGAACAGGATTCGATTACTGGTTAATCAAATTTGACGGCGTCACCGGCAATAAGGACAAGGAACTTGAAGACCCCAAAGGTTACGGCGCGATTGAATATGCTTACTATTTAATGGCCAAGGCGGCGGGCGTCACGATGAGCGAGTGTCGTTTGTTGGAAGAAAACGGGCGGCGTCATTTTATGACCCGGCGTTTTGATCGCCTGGACGGCGGGGAGAAGTTGCACATGCAATCGCTGTGCGCGCTGGCACATTTTGATTTCAATCACGCGGGCGCGTATGGCTATGAGCAGGCGTTCCTCGTCATCCGCCAGTTCAATTTGCCGATGGCAGCAGTGGAGGAACAATTTCGGCGGATGGCGTTTAACATTATCGCTCGCAATCAAGATGACCACGTCAAGAACATCGCCTTTCTGATGGACAAAGCCGGCCAATGGTCACTCGCGCCCGCCTTCGACGTGATGTACAGCTACAACCCGACCGGCGAGTGGACTGCACGGCATCAGATGACGATGAACGGCAAGCACGACGGATTCACGCTGGCCGACTTTCGCGCCTGTGCCAAAAGCGCCATAATGAAACGCGGACGAGTCGAAGCCATTGTCGAAGAAGTTCGCGCAACCGTGGCAAAATGGCCGGACTTCGCGGAGCAGGCGAACGTGATGGACGAATGGCGCAAACAAATCCAGCGCCACCTTCGGCTGGATTTACCACGCACATAAAAACCCAATATCGGATTCGACGGGTGTCCAAATCGTTTGCTTCTTCGAGGGCTGACGTTGCGCCCGGCTCATCTGGCAGGAGTCCTGTGGTTGTCTAATTGGTTGAGCCGGTGGAGTCGGTAATGAACGGCCAGTGATCCGCTGGAGCCGGAACATGAGCCGAGAAACCTTCACATGATCAAGGTGATTGGCGCGGATGAGCCGAAACGCGAGCCGTAAAACGCACCATGAACGACGCGGAGGCATCCAGCGGTTCCGGTTTGAGGCCCAGGACGCCATCGGAGAGGGCGCGCTAGTGGGAGAGGGTGTCCACTGGTTTCGAGATTCGCAATAAAAAGGTGGACGTGCTCCATGCGGCTCGTCCGATTGACCGCGACGCGGTCGCCCAATGCGCCGTGCGGGGACAATATGGCCCCGGCAACACCGATGGCAAAAAAGTTCCCGGCTATCGCCAGGCAGACGGCGTGGCGCCCGATTCCCAGACGGAGACCTTTGCGGCCTTGAAGTTATTTGTGGACAACTGGCGCTGGCAGGACGTGCCGTTTTACTTGCGCACGGGCAAATGCCTGCCCCGGCAGGTCTCGGAAATTTCCATCCAGTTTCGCGCGGTGCCGCATCGGTCCTTTCCGGTTGGGGCTTCGCTCGGCTGGCATCTATCCCGGCTGGTCATATCAATCCAGCCCATCGAAGGCATCGTGCTCGGCTTTCAGGCGAAATATCCGGGGCCGAAGATGCAACTGAGACCGGTGGACAACCATGCCGAGCTGCATCTTAGTCTGATTGTTCATCTCGATAAAACACCGCCAAGTTCGCAATGGCCTTCTTGAAACGGTGGCAAACTATGCTCCAACCGCGCACGCTTTATCGGCAGCGCATGCAGGCTGATGTTGCTGTAGCGCTTCTGGGTTGGACCGGCTTATGATGTTCTTGGCGTGAGCCGTTTCGATATCGGTTCCATGGGCGATCAAGACATACTTTCCACTTTTCACCGCCGTCTCATATTGTAAAATACTATCCTTGGGGATGCCTATGCTGTACAGCCCGGCCCCTAGAGCGCTCAAACCGCCCACCACCACGGCGCCTTCCAGCGCTCCGACGATCCAACCGACAATCGGTCCCGCCAAGAGCAAAGGTCCGACGCCAGGAATCACAAAAAACGCGGAACCAAACAACAGGCCCCAAAATCCACCCCAGAAAGCTCCCAGTTTTCCCCAGTATTTCATGCGGTCTCCGGTATTGTAATAGCCGACCACGTTTTCATCCGTTTCATAGTCTTTTCCAACAATGGAGAGATTCTTCAACTCGAAGCCCTCTTGCTGCAGGTCCTTGACAGCCGATTCGGCGCCGGTGTGCGTTTTGAAAATTGCCACCACTGAATTGCTTTGGGTCATAATGATTTTTCCTTCGCTTTTATTTTATCTTGTTTTTGATAACGAGGATACCTTATCGCCTTGCTGGGGCCTTGCTATGGGGTGTTCACCCCATTGTTTACGACGGATAATAGGAACAATTTCTTCAGGGCAAGACTATGAATAACCCTAATCTATTTACTCCTCTTCGTCTGGGCGCGCTGGAAGCACCGAACCGCATCGTGATGGCTCCGCTCACGCGAATGCGGGCCGGACCAGGCCGGTTGCCGACGTCATTGATGGCTGAGTATTATGCGCAGCGAGCGGCGGCGGGCCTGATCATCAACGAAGCCACGGCGATTTCCCAACAGGGCACAGGTTGTCCCAATTCGCCCGGCATCTACACCGATGAACAGGTCAAAGGATGGCAGAGTGTCACCGAAGCGGTGCATCAGGCCGGAGGCCGGATTTTTCTTCAGCTCTGGCACATGGGTCGGATTTCACACCCAAGTTTCCAACCCAACGGAGGATTACCGGTCGCACCCAGCGCCATTGCCCCGCGAACCGGCCAGGTGCTCACCAATAGCGGTATGCAGCCTTACGTCGTGCCGCGTGCGTTAAGGAAAGAAGAATTGCCGGGCATCGTGGCGCAGTATGCCGCCGGGGCTGACCGCGCCAAAACGGCCGGTTTCGACGGCGTTGAAATTCACAATGCCAACGGTTATTTGCTGGATCAATTTCTGCGCGATGGCACGAACCTTCGCACGGATGAATATGGCGGCCCTGTGCGAAATCGCGCGCGGCTAACACTGGAAGTGGTTGACGCAGTCACGAAGGTGTGGGGCGGTGATCGCGTGAGTTTGTCGTCAATGTCGTGAACGAAGCGGTCGCGGAGACCATGAATTTCACCGCGATTGATTTTCCGCCGGAGATCAAGCTATTGGAAATCGCCGCCTTGAAAACGGAGCCATCGCTGATCGTCAAAGTTCCCCGTATCGCCGCCGCGCCCGCGAGCTTGGAGTGCCGAGAAGTCATGACTCTGGAAATCGGCCGAAACCGAATCGTTTTGGGGCAAGTCGTGGCGATTCATGTAAAAGACGAGTTCATCGATGAGACCGGCCACTACATCCGCGCCGAGGAACTTCATGCGATTGGGCGGATGAACGGTTTGGGTGCATACGTGAAAACGCGAGATGCGTTTCTCGACATTCCGAGAATGACTTATGCGGACTGGCTCCAGAGAGCCAAAAAAGGACCGGAACTCCGCGATACGCTCCTGACCATTTAGGAAAAAAATCATGACCACTAAAAATAAAAGCAACGCAGATAGCGAAAAGCCCGTTTGGTTCATCAGCGGCTGTTCGACCGGATTCGGGCGCGAACTGGCCACCCAGACGCTGGAGCGCGGCTTTCGCACGGTGGTGACAGCGCGAAAACCGGAGCAGGTGGAAGCGCTGGCGGCCAAGGGCGAGGCTTTGGTGCTCAAGCTTGATGTCACTGACCAAGCCCAGATTGACGCAGCCATCAAGGCCGCTGAACAGAAATTTGGCGGCATTGACGTGCTGGTGAACAATGCCGGCATCGGCTATTTCGCGGCGATCGAAGAGGGCGAAGAGAGCGAGATACGCCGCATGTTTGAGATCAATTTGTTCGACTTGACTCGGATGATTCAAGCGGTGCTGCCGGGGATGCGGAGGCGGCGCAAAGGATGCATCGTCAATATTTCTTCACTGGCCGGACTGCGGTCGGCTCCGGCGCTTGGATTCTACAACGCGACCAAGTTTGCGGTCGAAGGCTTGTCGGGGGCGCTCTTGCAGGAGGTGGAACCGTTGGGCATCAAGGTAATGATCGTTGAACCGAGCGGCTTCCGCACCGATTGGGCCGGACGTTCGGCAAATGAAAGTAAAAAGCAAATTGCCGACTACGCGAAAACGGCGGGCGCGTGGCGCAAGGATATTCGCGCCGACTCGGGCAAGCAACCGGGCGATCCGGTGCGCGCCGCGCAAGCGATCATCCGCGCGGTGGAGTCCCCGAATCCGCCGTGTCACCTGTTGCTCGGCAACGATGCCTACGAAGGGGCCATGTCCAAGCTCGAAGAGTTGCGGAAAGCTTTTGCGGCGGTGGAAACGATTGCGCGTGGCGCCGATTTTCCGAAAAGAGTGCCAGCGCCAGCCACCCCATGACCATCAACCCCGGCAAATCACCTGTTATGCGTCGCACAATTCTCAACATGTTGGGGGCGCGTCTTAGCGCAACCACGCATGTGCAAACATGAAGGCGGTAACGATCATTCCTTCGAACCCTATGGAAATGCACCGAAGCGGGCGCATCGGGTGGCTGCGCGCCGCGGTGCTGGGGTCGGACGACGCCATCGTCTCGACTTCGAGCCTCATGATTGGTGTTGCCGCAGCCTCCGCATCGAAGCAAGCCATCCTGGTCGCCGGTGTGGCGGGGTTGGTGGCGGGTGCGATGTCCATGGCAGTGGGTGAATACGTTTCGGTTAGCTCGCAACGGGATGCGGAGCAGGCTGACATTGGCCGCGAAACGCAGGAGCTTACGGCGGAGCCGCAAGCCGAATTGCAGGAATTGGCTGCCATCTATGAGAAGCGAGGTCTGGAAAAGGAACTGGCGATGAAGGTCGCGGTGCAATTGAGCGCGGGAGACCGGCTTGGCGCGCATTTGCGCGACGAACTTGGGATCGACCCGAAATCACTCGCGCGTCCGATGCAGGCGGCGTGGATATCCGCCGCGAGCTTTGCGTTCTTCGCCACGATTCCGATTGCCGCCCTTTTGATCGCGCCAGCGTCATTGCGCATACCCTTGATCGCAGTGCTCTGTCTGATGAGTCTCGCGGCTCTGGGCGCGTTTGGCGGGTATCTCGGCGGCGCTCCGCTGGGTCGCGCAGCGTTGCGCGTTACACTTGGCGGCGGCCTGGCCATGGCTGTAACCGCCCTCATCGGTCGAATTCTCGGCGTTTCCACAGGGTAAGACATGATGAACACACAGACAGCGTTACTCGATGTCCGCCGGATGAGCGAAGCCGACCGGCTCACGGTTGCTGGTGGTACGTCAGTCAACGAACTGATGGACAATGCCGGCAAGTCCGTTGCGCAGGAGATTCAGAAGCACTGGTCTGTCCGTCCCGTGATCGTGCTCTGTGGCCCCGGCAACAATGGCGGCGACGGTTTTGCCGCCGCCCGACAACTTTCCGAAGCGGGCTGGCCCGTGCGTGTTGCCCTGCTGGGACAGCGTGACCATTTGGCGGGCGCGGCACTTCATCATGCGGAGCAGTGGCATGGTTCCTTCGAACGGCTGACGCCTTCTGTGCTGGATGGAGCGGAATTGGTGGTGGATGCCATCTTCGGGGCCGGACTCAGTCGCGCGCTTGACGGGGCAGCCGAGGAAACATTAATGGCCGCCGCTCGCAAGAAACTTCCAATCGTTGCCATCGATGTCCCAAGCGGGTTGATGGGGGATAGCGGGGAAGCGTTGGGCGCCGTTGCCTGCGTCCTGACCGTCACCTTCTTTCGGAAGAAACCAGGCCATCTGCTGCTCCCCGGCAGACTGCTGTGCGGCGAGGTCGTTGTCGCTGGCATTGGCACTCCAAATTCCGTGCTTGAGCAGATCGCGCCGGATACATTCGAGAACGACCCGATGCTCTGGATTTCGAGCCTGCCGCGGCCCACTGAGGGCGGGAACAAATATACCCGCGGCCACGCGCTGATTTCCGGGGGATATCCGATGACTGGTGCCGCCCGGATGGCCGCCCGTGCGGCAGCGCGCGCAGGGGCGGGATTGACGACGATAGCAGTGGCCCCCATTGCCCTGCCCGTGTATGCGGCGACATTGACCAGCATCATGGTCCAACCGCTCGCGGTGCCGGAAGATTTCGCCTGCCTGCTGGATGATCAACGAACCTCAGCTTTTTTAATCGGACCCGGTGCAGGAACAGGCGAGGAAACTCGCGCCCGTGTGCTCGCCATGCTGGCGACTGGCCGCCCCACGCTGATTGACGCGGATGCAATCTCAGCATTTGCGGACGATCCCGACACGCTAGAACAAGCAATCACCGGCCCTTGCGTTCTAACACCCCATGATGGTGAGTTCCGTCGCCTTTTCGACCCAAGTGGCGACAAGCTCGCGCGCACGCGCGCGGCCGCCCGGCGCAGTGGTGCTGTCATCGTTTTAAAAGGCAGCGATACGGTGATCACCGCCCCGGATGGCCGCGCAATCATCAACACCAACGCTCCACCCACGCTGGCCACCGCAGGGGCGGGCGATGTATTGAGCGGAATCCTGCTTGGACTCCTTGCGCAAGGCATGGAACCGTTCCTTGCCGCTGCCGCCGCAGTCTGGCTGCACGGCGCTGCCGCCGCCGAATTCGGCCTTGGTCTCATTGCTGATGATTTACCTGATCTATTGCCGGGTGTTTTTCGCCGCCTCTATGACAAACATTGACGTTATCGGCAGTGGACCGCAGCTCGCTCAAATCAAATGGCTTGAGGGCCGTTCGCGAAACCGAGGAACCCTATGAATGCGATGGTGCTAAAGAAAATTGGCACGGCTCTTGAGTGGACAGAACTGCCCGAACGGAAACCCGGACCTGGCGAGATTCGAGTGAAGGTGGCCGCTTGCGGGGTCTGCCGCACGGACCTGCACGTCGTGGATGGCGAGTTGCCAAACCCAATGGTGCCAATCATTCCCGGTCACGAAATCGTCGGACGAATTGATGCAGTCGGGGCTGGTGTGGAGGGGTTGAAAGTGGGTGAGCGTGTCGGCATTCCTTGGCTCGGCCATACCTGCGGCGTTTGTCCCTATTGCATGGGAGGCCAGGAGAATCTGTGTGATCGCCCGCTCTTCACAGGCTACACGCGCGACGGTGGATTCGCGACGGCAACGATAGCCGATGCTCGCTTTGCCTTCCCGCTCGACGAAGCCGGCGATGACGTGGAACTCGCTCCTTTGCTTTGCGCCGGCCTGATCGGTTGGCGTTCTTTAGTGATTGCTGACACCGGCAAGAAGCTGGGCCTTTATGGTTTTGGAGCCGCCGCCCACATTTTGGCGCAAGTCGCCAAGTGCCAGGGGCGCTCAGTGTTTGCTTTCACTCGGCCGGGAGATGTGAATTCGCAGGCTTTCGCCCGGCAGCTCGGCGCGGCTTGGGCAGGTGGATCCGACGAGATGCCACCGGAACCGCTCGATGCCGCGATCATTTTTGCGACCGTCGGCGGTCTCGTGCCATTGGCGCTGAAGGCGGTCCGAAAGGGTGGACGGGTCGTTTGCGCGGGCATCCACATGAGCGACATTCCGAGTTTCCCCTATCAATTGCTCTGGGAGGAAAGGCAACTCGTGTCGGTGGCCAATCTTACGCGGCAGGATGGAATCGACTTCCTGCGGCTGGTGCCGGAGTTCGGAATTGTCACCCATACTACGCGCTATCCGCTCAAGCAGGCCAATCAAGCCCTCGCCGATCTCCGCGCCGGGCGATTCGAGGGCGCGGCCGTTCTCGTGCCATGAACGCGTTCAAACATGTGTCCGTAAGCGCTTGCGAAGGCCAACATGGGGAAGTGCCGGTTATTGCTCTGGCCAATATCGCCGTGCATGAATGGTTAGACGTAGTTTGGCACCCGCGAATTGGCGACACCAGGACTATGGAACGGAGAGCGATTGAACGATGGGAAAACGAAGGGGGAGAGATTCCAAACGAACAACGTAAGCGAACACGGTTTCTCGAAGGCAAGTCATCATGTCCATCCGCATTCCACTATTTTTCAAAAGCGATTATCAAATGAAAAAGGAAATCCAAGATCCTCCGCCGGTTGGTCCGGAAGCCAGCGCCTCCGCCGCCAAGATCACCGCCACAGAGTCGGACCCGCTCCGTCAGGAACTCGCCGAACAAAAGGACCTGAACCTGCGCCTGGCTGCCGATTTTGAGAATTTCAAGCGGCGAAGCCGCCAGGAAGTCGAGGCCCGTGCCGCCGCGCAAAAGGAATCCTTTATCCGTGAGTTGCTGCCCTCGCTCGACAACCTTGAACGGGCCTTGGCTTCAGGCGCCTCTCCTGGATCTCAACAATTTCAGCAGGGGGTAGAGATGACGCTGCAACAACTGCGCTTGTTGCTTCGCCAGCATGGCATCGAAACCGAGGAGATTATTGGACAGCCGTTTGACCCGCACAGGCATGAAGCGGTTTCACAGCGCCACGATGCGGCCCAGGCAAACCACGCCGTCCTGGAGGTGTTTCAGCGAGGTTACCAGCGGGGCGACAAAGTTTTTCGCCCGGCCAAAGTCGTGGTCAACGACCTGAAGCATCCAAAACAAGTTCATCATGCCCACTGAATTCAAGGACTACTACCGCGTCCTGGGTGTGTCGCCCAAGGCAACGGACGAGGAAATCAAGAAGGCTTTTCGCACGCTGGCGCGGAAGCATCATCCTGATGTCGCCAAGGACAAGAAAACGGCGGAGGAGAAATTCAAGGAAATCAACGAGGCCAATGAGGTCTTGAGCCATCCGGAAAGTCGCATGAAGTACGACCAGTTGGGCGCCAATTGGAAAACGGGTGGCGAGTCGCGCCCGCCACCGGGCCGAACTGCAGGCCGATCTGCTGGACGGGGGGCCGGCGGGGGCGAGTACGATTTCCAATTTGAGGGCACGGGTTTCAGTGATTTTTTCGAACAATTCTTTGGCGGACGCGCCGGGCGGTCTCGCGGCGCATCTCCTTTCGATCACAACGGAGGGGACGGCAGAGAGGAGCCTCAGGAAGCCCTCCGGGGTCAGGACATAAGCGGCGACATCCTCATCACGCTCGACGAAGTGCTCAAGGGGGCCATGCGAGCGATTTCGGTGCGGCGAACCAATGCTCGCACAGGCCAGGAGGAAACCGAAACTTACCAGGTGCGAGTACCGGCTGGCGTGCAGGCCGGCCAGTCAATTCGGGTGCCGGGCAAAGGCGGCAATGGGTTGGGTGGCGGCAGTGCCGGAGACATCTTTCTGCGAGTGCGCTATGCCCAGAACCCGGACTGGCAGGCGCGCGGCTCCGATCTGGTGGGCCATCTGGAGTTGGCGCCGTGGGAAGCGGTCTTGGGAACGACGGTTTCCATAAGCACCTTGGAAGGCAGCGTTTCATTGAAAGTTCCCGCCGGCACTTTGCAGGGACATCAACTGCGCGTCCGAGGCAAGGGACTGCCGGCCGGTGCCGGCAAGCGCGGTGATCTCTATGTCGGGGTTTCCATCCAAGTTCCGCCGCGAACCAGCAAAGAGGAGGAGCATCTGTGGAAACAATTGGCCTCCCTTTCCACGTTCGATCCGAGGAAGGCATCCTGACCCCAAAATCCAAGGCAGGGTTTCACCCCATAGGCGTCACATGATTTGCCTTCTACCATGTCTTTGATGAACCACACCAAAACGGTTGACCATGGCGATAATCTGAAAGCCGAAGCGGGTCTCTGGGTTGACCATCGAGAAGCTCTGATCGTTGTTATCTCAAAAACTGGGGAAGAAACAAAGCGCATCCAATCGAATGTGCAAAAGCAGCTTCGGCGGACCGGCGAGCCTTCGGTCGGCCGGTTTGAATATCAGGAAGTTCCGGCCGATGATTCGCGCCAGAGAGCTTACTCAGGATATCTCTCACGCTACTTCGACGAGATCATTGCTTATCTTCGTGATGCTGGAGCGATTTTGATCTTTGGTCCCGGCGAGGCCAAGGGCAAATTGAAAAAGCGATTCGCAAAAGAGTGCCCCGGCGCTCACATCGTCGTGATGGAAACGACCGATAAGATGACTGAACCGCAAATTGTGGCGCACGTCCGCCAACACTTCGAGTCCGCGGCGGCGAAACAGGGAACTTGATTCCAACAGCTTGGTTACTTGTTTTTTGTCAAAAAGAACAACCCCGCATAAATTTTGGGATCTATCAGGATTCCAGTGCTCGCTTTCGTTTCCAGCCACCGCGGCACTTCAGCCATCGGAATTTCATGAGTGGTGATTTCCTCGTTGGCCACTCCACCGCCCTTCCCGGCACGACGCAATCCCGTGGCGTGGAACAAAGTGACCCTTTCGGAAGTGAGGCCGCTGCAACTGGGGCCCATCATCAACGGCACAAAATTGTCCGCCGCATACCCGGTTTCCTCCAATAGTTCACGCCGGGCCGCTTCGGCCTGAGATTCATTGGAGGAGCCTGGCTCGTCTCCGACAATCCCGGCGGGAAGCTCAATCGTGCGCGCATGAACCGGAATTCGGTACTGCTCGACCAAGACAACTTTCTGGTCTGCCGTCTCGGCCAGAATGATCGCGGCGCCGGATCCCTTGACCCTATCCACGTATTGCCAATGGCCTTCTTCGATCAAAGTCAAGAACTTGCCGGAATGCAGGACGGTTTGAGTTGGTCGGTTTGTTTGCATGTCAAAATATCGGCGCTTTGCTCCCTGATACTGCCATTCGGAGCTGTTTTCGCAAGGTGACGTTCTCATGTTTTTGGACCAAGAGTTGATTCTCCGACCGGGGGACCGGGGTGAATACCCCATAGCGGACTGGCATTGCGAAAGCATATCGTTTCGGCATGAAGCACAAAACTTTCTACCAAGATAAAAGCCAAAAGCCTCCCAACCCATCGCTGGCGGCTGCAACCGAGGAGGCAGACCTGGAGGCAAAGGGTTTTATGCCATCAACAGATGAGGTGGCCAGAAAGGCCTATTTCACTTATGAAAATGAAGGTTCCAAGCCGGGGCGCGATGTGCAACACTGGCTGGCGGCGGAGGCGGAATTGACCGCCGAGCGCAACCTCACCCGCGTCCATGGGTTTCACAACAAGGCGTAGTCCCGAACCAGGCCAAAGTCGGGAGGCGGGGGATCTGGCAGCTCCTGAAACCTCGGTGCAAGCTGTGGAATTCTCGCACAAGGGGTTTTCACGTTTTCTGCAAACATGACCAATCAGCCCTCAACCTCGTTTTTGCATAGCGTAGATGATACGGTAGTGGGCCGTATTTACGGTCATTTTTCTGGCAAAGGATCATCCACGGAAATGCGGCTGCTTTTCATTGTCGGTCTGGTCATTGTCGTGCAAGTGATGGTTAAACTTATTCGGCTCACCAGTGAATGGCTAATCCTCAAGCGCAAAAGCCATCAAAAGGATTATCCGCGTCTTCTCAGGACTCGCCAGCCGAAATTCATCACGATTAGCCGCCTTATCGCCAACGCTCTCATTTTTGTCCTCTATTTTTTGGCATTCGGATTGATTCTGCAGGAATTCGGCGTGAACCTGACGGCCTATTTGGCCGGCGCTTCAATCATTGGCTTGGCCATCAGCTTCGGTTCACAGGGTTTGGTGCAGGATATTGTCAGCGGCATGACCCTGATTTTTTGCGACGCGATGGATGTCGGCGATTTGGTGGAAATTGCGAGTTCCAATACCATCGTCATTGGCCGCGTGGAGGAAATCGGATTGCGCTTCACCACGCTGGTTAATTTTCTGCATCAAAAGGTCCTGATTCCCAATCGGAACATTGGCACCGTCAGCCGGTTTCCGCCCGGCGGCGTGGACGCGTATGGGAATGTCAAGATACCGGCGGGCGTCGATCCACAAAAAGCAGTTCAAATCGTCGGGGACGAAGCCAAAGGCATGTGGGAGCAGTTCGGCGCGATCATCTTGAGCGAGCCCATGATTGGGGAAGTGGAAAAGGCCAGAGGCGGCGGCTGGTCCTTTTTTCGTGTTCACTTTAAAATCCTGCCGGGACAGGGGGGATTGATCGAAAAGACTTTTCGCCTGCGGGTGGTCAGTGCCATGAAGGCCTTCGATCCGAATTACGCCGAATGGCAGGTGCCCGTGACCTATCGCGCCCTAACGGTTGAGGAAAAACCAATCCCTGCGTTGCCTTCGGTGAAACGTGGACTTCCGCTTGAGCACGCCAATGTGATTGACGAGCCAGTTGTGGCGCGTGTTGCAAGTGATGCACCTGGCGTCCTCGCCGCGACTTCGCACCCCGCCTTCGCCGCCACTCCATTGCACCCTCGGAAATCTGAGATTTGAAACTCAAGACTGGCCCGATGGGCTTGAGCGATTGGGCTGCGCCAAGTGGAGTCAGCCGGCCCATCCGCTGCATCTAGGCAGTGAGTTCAACCTTTTCGAAGGACTTGGGCATTGCGACCTCCCATTTGGGGAGAAGACCCCATAGCCACGGAAATGCTCTCAGGATTATTCTTTAGGCGTATGGAAAAGAAGCATAGAAAAGAAACGGCGCACGGAGACATGGTCGCGGCAACCACCACCACCAAAGAATCGATATATGAAATCATCCAACACTGACCTCGCGGAAGCGCCCAAAATGTATGAAACCGAAAACGACATCTCGCTCCAGCGCCGGTTGGAGTTGAACGCGCTGATGAACCAGCGGCTGGCCTCCGCGGTGGACCTGCAAATGCAGATGAAGCAGGCGCATTGGAATGTGAAAGGACCGAGCTTCATCGGCCTGCACGAACTCTTTGACAAAGTGGACGAAGCCGTGGAGTCGTATGTGGACATGATTGCCGAACGGATCGTGCAACTGGGGGGCGTCGCCGAAGGCACGGTGCGCGTGTCGGCCGCGCGTTCGCGGTTGGAAGAATACCCGCTCACGCTAGCCGACGGCCTGGCCCACGTCGAAGCGGTCGCCAAGGCGCTATCCACTTTCGGAGAGGAAGCCCGCCACACAATCGATCAAGCAGACGAACTGGATGATGCCGACACGGCGGATATGTTCACTGAGATTTCGCGGGGGATAGATAAGTGGCTGTGGTTTGTTGAAGCCCATTCCCAGGCCACGAAATAACGGGCGTGATCCGATTGCTTTATTAGTCAAGAAGAGCGTTTATGGAAACACCAGCAGTTATAGATCCGCTCCAGAGTGAATGCACAACCGTCTTGGACGGTCCAGGTTCATCAGCCGCCGAAGAAGGAAAAACGAAGCCGCGCTCACTTTACGCTCTCATCGCCGAGCAGCCATTTTTTAAGGGGTTAAACGCGCAACAGCTCCAACTGCTCGCCGATTCGGCCATGGAAACGCAATTTGAAGCAGGGCAGTCGATCTTTCAGGCTGGAAGCCCGGCCAATCGGTTTTATCTCATATTGGAAGGCAAGGTCGTGCTCGAATCAGAAGCGGCGGAACTTGGCATGATTCCCGTTCAGACGCTCGGTCCGGGAGATGACCTGGGATGGTCCTGGCTGTTCCCGCCGTTTTACTTGCACTTAAGCGCCCGCGCCCTAGAGCCAACCCGGGCCTTATTTTTCTATGGAACTCGTTTGCGGAACCAGTGCGACCAAGACCATGACCTGGGCTACGAGCTCATGAAGCGAATTGCAATAGTGGCGACACAATGCCTTCAGGCCACACAGCTGCGCTTGATGGAATGTGCCGACACCACAATACGGAAAAGGTAGACGGCGATGTGGACACTTCTCTACCTGCTCTTTCTTGCTTGCCTGGCTCCTCTTCTCCTCTGCGTAAATTTGGTCCAATGGCCCATCTCCCGGTGTCGGCTCGCGCTGCTCTCCATTCGCCGAGGGGCTCGCCCGCCGTGGAGAATGAGCAAAGAAGGATGAATCAAAGCTTTGTGAGGAATGCCTCGCGATTGCCAGGATTATTCTTATGACAAAAGTTACAAGCCAAGAAATTCGGCTGGCCTCCCGCCCTAAGGGATTTCCAACCGCAGCCAACTTTACCTTGGCGCAGACCGAACTGGAGCCCCTACAAGACGACCAGGTGCTTGTTCGCAATCTCTACATCTCGGTGGATCCATACATGCGCGGTCGCATGAACGATGGGAAGTCGTACTTGCCGCCGTTCGAGTTGGGCAAACCCCTTGAGGGCGGCGCCATCGGCGAGGTCCTCGAATCCCGCGCCAAGGAATTCAAACCGGGCGATGCCGTTATTTCCAACTTTGGCTGGCGGGAGTATTTTAACACCGCGCCGAAAGATCTGCGTCTGGTCAGCCGCGAGGTTCAGCCGCTTTCGGTTTATCTCGGGGCCCTCGGCATGACGGGTATGACCGCTTGGGCGGGGTTAAATCTGGTGGAAGTCAAAGCTGGCGACGTCGTTTTTATATCTGGCGCCGCTGGCGCCGTCGGCAGTGTGGCCGGGCAACTGGCAAAATTGCGCGGGTGTCGTGTCATTGGGTCAGTCGGTTCGTCGGAAAAGGTGCAATTTTTAAGGGAAGAATGCGGGTTTGACATCGCCTTCGATTACAAAGTCGGTCCGGTGGTCGAACAACTGAAGGTGGAAGCGCCCGACGGGATCGATGTTTATTTCGACAATGTGGGAGGCGAAACGCTCGAAGCCGCGCTCTCGGCGTTGCGCGTGCATGGCCGCATCATTTGTTGCGGCGGTATCTCCGGCTACAACGACGAAAAGCCGAAGCCAGGCCCTTCCAATTTGTTTAACATGATTACCAAGCGGTTAACAATGAAGGGCCTTTTGGTTCGGGATTGGCTGGATCGCCAGGGCGAATTTGAAAAAGAAGTGGGGTCCTACTACCGCGCCGGTAAATTGAAGAACAGGGAGACAGTAGTCAAAGGAATCAACCAAGCAGTGGGTGCCTTCATCGGTCTTTTCCGAGGTCAAAACATCGGCAAGATGGTGGTGGAGTTGGTTTAAGCTTGGATCGTCTCATGACCGACTTTGTCTTTGAAATCGAAGCCCTTGCTCGTCGTTTCGGTGCATTTGCGGACGTCGATGCTTTAATCCTTTGTGTCCGCCCAAATCCTTAGCTTGGTGAAGAAAAATGCATTTTTAGGTGAAAAATCCCTTGACATTACATCACCATTATGGTGAAGTAGCGCCATGCCGACCTACACCAAGCGAAAAAGCAAACTCCACCTCCAACTGACCAACTCCGACCATGCCTCCGCCCACGGCGGCCAGGTGCTGGTGGAGACCCTCTGTCGCCGTTTTGATTTGTGGCAGCGCATCCAGAAAGAACCTTCCTTGGATCCGCGCCGACGCCACAACGTGGGTTTCACGCCCGCCGCCAACATCGCCCAAATCCTTTTTGCCCTGACCAGCGGCGGGGCTTGCCTGGCCGACGCCGAGCGCATTGGGCAAGACCGGGTTTTGCTGAACCTACTGGGCCTGGCCAAAGGAGTCGATCAAACCACGCTGGGAGAATGGTTGCGCGCCCAGACCAAAGAAAGCGTGCAGGTGTTGCATCAGATCAACGCGCAGTTCGTGGATTGGTCCATCGCCCAAGCCAAGCCCGCCCGCTGGCTCCACGCCGGGGAGGCGGAGGTCTTCTTTGATGACACGCAGATTGAGGTGCTGGGGCATAAGTTTGAAGGAGCGCGCCTCAACTATGAAGGCAACCGGGCCTTGGGCTGGCAGACCCTTTGGCTGGGTCCCTGGCTGCTGGACGGCATTCTCGACGGGGCCGGCGATGTCAGCGAGCATCTGCCGGAGCTTTTGCTGGCCCATCAGGCCCGCTGGAAAGACCGCCCCAACTATTTGTATGCCGACAGCGGCTCCAGCGCGGGCAAATACCTCAACCGGATGGAGCAGGCGGGATTTGACCGTTGGAGCGTCAGCTATAACAAATGGACCGACAAGCTGGATGCTTTGGCGGCGGAGTTGCCGGAGAGCCAATGGAGTCCTCTGCCCGCCGCCGCGCCACCGCCGGAGCAATATGCCTGGGTCAAACATCAACCCGGGGAATGCGAACGCGTGCAGAAATTTGCCACCGTGCGCTGGAAAAAGGACGGAGACCTGATGTGGCGTTACGCCTATGCCGTGTGCCAGTCGGCCGAGAAAGACACGCCCCAGGGTGTCTTTGAGCGCCACCGCCTCAAAGGGGCCAAGGAGCAGGGCTTCAGCGAAGTGTTGAGCGGTCTGGACCTCCATCATCCGCCCTGTTCGGACTTGATCGCCAACCAGGCCTTCTACGCCATTGCCATGCTGGCCTACAACCTGTTGATCAGCCTCAAAGTGCTGGACTTGCCCGATGAAGCGCAAAGCTGGCGCATTCAGACGATCATCCGCCAATTATTGACGCTGCCCGTGACGGTCAGCACCCACGCCCGTTATGACGTGGCCCGCGTTTGCATCCCGGCCGGCTGGCTGCGCTGGTGGCGCTTGTTTGTGGACCGGTGGATCCCCAAACGCAAGAGCGGTCGTCCTGTCATGGAAATGGTGGACTCGGCCTAAGCCTGCCATCAAATCCACCCAGTCAAACTCGCCCTCCAGGACGAGATGGCGGCGGCGTGCCCGCGTCCGTCCTTCCAGCCACGATCTGTCAAACTATTTGCAAAAGCAGCCCGAAAACACCTGCGGCCAAATGGCCGGGCGCGTGACCAGTGCCAAATTTTCCCATTTTCGGTCAGCAATTGTCGTTCCGCACCATCGTCGAAGGCCACGCTAAGGATCTGGGTGTCCGTGGAGGAGAGATTTTCGGTTTGCTCGGTTCCAATGGGCCGGGCACGATTACCGCGATCAAAATGCTCACCACGCTGTTGCCACCTTCTTCGGGTGGGGCATCCTGCTAACCACGATCATCCTGGTTCTCATTGGCGCCCGAGTGTATTCCCGTCTTGCCGCCTGAGTTAAGAACGGTGCTTTTTGGAAGCGAGAGAATCGGTGAGCGATTGCATTTGTGAATTTCCCGATGAGTTGGCGGTTCCTGTTTGCGGGGCTGTCGGCGACGCACGATGGCATCGTAGCCCGCGTACCAATTCGGTCCCCAATTATTCCTGGGGCGGTCGCCTTTTCCATTTTGGACCGTGTTCATATCACGACTTCTTCCCATTACCCGGGTTTGAGAATGCCGGAGCTCGATGGCATAAAGCCGTGCATCTCCATCTCGATCATGCTCCAATTATTCGCATAGCGCCGGGCAGTGTCCTCGGTCACATATTTGCTCTGGAGAAGCTGCATAAGATATTGGTCGAAACTATGCATCCCCTCATTGACGGCTGCTTCGATGTGGCCGGCCAACAGGAGCATGTCATTGCGGGCGATGCAGTCCTGGATGCCTACATTGCGCTTCATGATTTCAAGGCAGGGAATTCGCTTGCCGAAAGCGCTGGGGATCAATCGCTGGCAGACAATCGCATTCAAGCAGCGGGCGAGGAGCGCGCTAATGTTGGCCTGGTCTTGAGTGGGATAAAACTGGCGCAGTCGTTCCAGGGCCTGTGGCACGGAATCGGCGTGCAGCGTGGTCAAGATCAGGTGCCCGGTTTCCGCCGCCTGCATTCCAGCCAGGATGCTTTCCCGGTCTCGAATCTCGCCCAGAAAAATCACGTCGGGATCCTGGCGGACTGCATTGCGAATTCCATCGGCGAATGAGTCGGTGTCCACCCCCACTTCGCGCTGCTCATACTGGCACTTGTCCTCCTGAAACAAATATTCGATGGGGTCTTCAATGGTAATGATGCGCAACGCCCTCGTTTCGTTGAGCTTTTGCAAAATGGCGCGGGCGGTGGTGCTCTTGCCCTGGCCAGCCGCGCCGGCGACAATGATTAATCCGCGCGGTTCTCGTGCTAAATCGAGGATGGTGGCTGGCAAACCAAGGTCTGCGAATTGCATCATGTTTTGGGGCACGACGCGGAAAGAAAAAGATTGTTTGCCCTGTTGTTTGCTGAAATTGGCCCGGTAGCGCGCGGCAGCGCAGAGGAAACTGAAATCCATTTCGTGCTGCCGCTCAATGCGCTCATAGATTGAGCTTGAAAAGGACTCGCGCAGCATCTCGACGATGGCGTCGTTGCTGGGGGCGGGAAACTGGTCTTCCAAAATGCGCTGCAGCGCCCCATCAATGCGAATGGAATAGTGGCGGTCGGCCTGAGCGTGAAGGTCCGTCGCTTTTTGCCGCGAGCACCAATCGAGCAGTTTGCCTAATCGTGTGGTTGGATCAACGCGTTCCATAATTTCGTCTGTGTTTCGACGAGCGCACTATTCCATTTCTTGGGTCGTTTAGAAAGGGTCATTTAAAACCCTCGCACTCTGCAAGTCTTGCGAAAGTGGTGACCATAGATTGACAAGGTAACAGCCAAGGGGAACAGAGTGGGCCGGCGGAAGGCTGTCCAGAGCAGCAAAGCCCAGTAATGGAACCGCTCACAGCCAAAAACGCCAAGGCGGAGATTGGCCATCAGGAACGCTCGTATGGAGCGCCACGTCAATGCGCTGGAGATTCTCGGACGCTGGTACTCACGCAGAAATGTGCGGATCCGCTGATAATACGGCCCCGGCGCATAGATTTTTCCCATGAGGCCCTTGTAACCTTCGCACAAGGTCGTCTGATTCATTCGTGGAATGAAATTGGTCGTCCCATCCAGGTTGTTGCCGGTGGTCTGGCCAATCAGGCGGCCCTCGACGTTCAGCCGCTGGTGCAGCTTCGTGCCGGGAATGGCTTGCAAAAGGCCGACCATCGCCGTCACGATCCCACTTTTCTGGATGAACTCGATCTGGCGAGCAAAAATTGCGGGCGTGTCGCTGTCGAATCCAACGATAAACCCGCCCTGTACCTCCAAACCGGCGCGCTGGATGCGCTTCACGTCGGCGACCAGGTTGCGCTTTTGGTTTTGGCGCTTGTTGCATTCGACTAGGCCCGCTTCCTCGGGTGTCTCTATGCCGACAAACACCTGATTGAATCCCGCCTCAACCATCAAATGCATCAACTCCTCATCGTCGGCCAGATTGATGGACGCTTCCGTGAAAAGCGGAGTGCCGCACTGGCCCTTCTGCCACTGGATCAGCGCTGGCAGTAAGTCCTCCTTGAGCACATGTTTATTGCCGATGAAATTATCGTCCACGAAAAAAATCGCCCCACGCCAGCCAGCCCGGAGAAGACCGTCCAACTCAGCGATCACTTGGGCCGTCGTCTTGGTACGTGGACGATGCCCAAACATCGAGGTGATGTTGCAGAACTCACAGTCAAACGGGCAGCCACGCGAGAACTGCACGCTCATCGTCGCGTAACGTGGCAGGTCTGCCAGCGCCCACATAGGCACCGGGGTCTGCCGGATATCAGGGAGCTCAGGGGAGGTATAAACGCGCCGGGCGGTTTGGTGTTCGAAATCGCGCAAAAACTCGGGCAGGGTCGCTTCTGCCTCATTCAGCACAAAGTGGTCGACATCTGGGAACTGTTCATGGCCCAGGGTAAACAACGGGCCGCCTGCCACAATCGTCTTGCCAGCAGCACGACAGAGCGCAATCAATTCGCGAGCCGAGTCCTGTTGGGCGATCATCCCGCTGATAAACACGACATCGGCCCACGCCAGATCATCCGCGCGCAGCTTCCGCACGTTCACATCCACGAGGCGCTTGAGCCAATTCTGTGGCAGCATCGCGGCGACGGTGAGCAGTCCCAGAGGTGGCAGTGAAGCTTTCTTGCGGATGAATTTCAAGGCGTGCTTGAAACTCCAGAATGTGTCCGGGAATTCCGGGTATAACAGCAACACCTTCATCGTCTAAAGATCGGCTGCCCCTTCATCCCGCGCGATGGGGTATTCACCCCATATGCGGTTTGTCGGCCTGGGTCTTCCTCAACTGATCTGCTTTGCCAGGCGCTCAGTTCAGGAAGGGTTTCACCCCATATGCACGAAATGGTTAAGCGAACTACATTATCCAAGGAAAGCAAATGAATTGCCGTCCGAAACTGAAAGACAAAAAATGAAAAATAATGCGGAATTGCAACGAGACGTTCAGGATGCCATCAAATGGCAACCGCTATTGAACGCAGCCGAAATTGGTGTCACCGCCAAAGATGGTGTTGTTTCACTGACAGGGGTGGTTGACAGCTATATCAAGAAAACGGAAGCGGAAGACGCGGCAAAAAACGTCGCCGGTGTAACGGCCCTGGTTGAAAAAATCGAGGTCAGGTACCCAAGTTCCTTCAACAAAACCAACGCGGAGATCGCCACCGAGGTATTAAATGCTTTGAAGGCTTCTTGGGAGGTGCCTAGCGAAAAAATAAAGGTAAAAGTCGAAGACGGATGGGTTACCTTAACCGGTGAACTTGGTTGGAATTATCAAAAGGACGCCGCCAAAGATGCGATCGTAAATCTGATGGGCGTCACAGGTGTAACCAACAATATTACGATCAAATCGGAATCCATGGAGTCCGTCGAAAAAGCCGCCATCGAGAATGCGCTCAAGCGGGATTGGGCCTTTTTTGACAATAATATTCGGGTGCAGGTTTCCGGCCATAGGGCAACACTGACGGGCACGGTTGCTTCAATCTATCAAAAAGACGAAGCGGGGAGTATTGCATGGAATGCCCCAGGCGTTTGGTCAGTAAATAATGAATTGACCGTTGCGTGGAATTGATGGACCGGGGCTGCATGCGAAGCCGGAGGGATTGCCGCACACTTCATCCGTGAACGTTTAGGACGGATGGAGTGGAAGTTTCCACTGGTGCGAAGGTCTTTATTGCAACCGGGCGGACCGAGGCGAGTTACGTTTCATACACACAGTCAGCCGCGCGCCGGCAGCAATCAAAAACGCACCGCAAAAAACGAAAGGACTATTATGTTATACACAGCAAAAACACTTAAGGGTTACAAATTGGACAGCCTTGACGGGGAAATCGGGAGGGTCAAAGAGTTTTATTTCGATGACCGGCACTGGACCGTTCGCTATTTGGTCGCCGACACTGGAAACTGGCTCCCGGGCAGAAAGGTGCTGATTTCGCCTTATGCGCTCAACAGTGTGATCACGGCAGAGAAGGGCCTTTCCGTCGCTTTAACCAAGAAGCAGATTGAGAACAGTCCCTCCTTGGAGAGTCACAAGCCCGTGTCCCTCCAATTCGAGGACGACTACTACGGTTATTATGGTTGGCCAACGTATTGGAGCGGTGATTCCGTTTGGGGAAATTACCCTTACATTGAACGCGACCGCAACAAGTGGGGACAATTCACGAAGGGGACGAAGGCGTGGGATCGCCACCTGCGGAGCACTCACGCGGTGACGGGATACCGTCTCCAAGCTCTGGACGGTGAGATCGGGCACATTGAGGATTTCGTCATTGATGACGAGACGTGGGCGATCCGTTATCTTGTCGTTGGAACAAAGAACTGGTGGCCTGGGAAAAAGGTCCTGGTTTCGCCGCAATGGATCGAGCGCGTGAGTTGGAGCGAGTCGAGCGTCTTCATCAACCTCTCCCGCGAGACCATCAAGGACTCGCCGGCATACACGGAGGAGGCTTTGCTCACCCGGGACTATGAAATCGGACTTCATCGTCATTATAATCGCAAAGGGTACTGGATTGATGAACTGGCGGTCGTGTAGGCTTCCTCTTGGAGGAATCACAAAAATCGGCTTCATGTGAATGAGATTAAATTGCTCATTTCCATGGAGCCTGTTTTGTCTTCTCCGCCTATGGATGGCTGGACGGCGGAAATACCGACAGAGCAAAATATGAAAGACCCCCATTCATAAGCTGATTGAACTCACTGGCACCTCGCAGACGCCCATCGAGAAGGGCGTTGATGAGACCAAATTCAACAGAGCCGCAAGCGAAGCCTTGTGTTTAGAGGCTAAAGCCCGATTGACCAACGCCGCCGATCAAATAATTGCCGTTCAAAAACACAAGATTCCACTCGCCGTCAAAACGGCCGGAGCCGCCTTCATGGCCGTCCTCATGCCGATTTACTTGAACACGTATGGCATCACCAATTTCTTATGGTTCTGCGATGCCGCCCTGATTCTCACAGTGATTGGCATGTGGCTGGAGAATTCGCTGCTCATCAGCATGTCCGCCGTAGGCATATTGATTTTGCAATGTCTCTGGCTTGCCGATTTTGGCAGCGCCTGTCTGGGGATTCACTTTTTAGGCCTCACTTCCTATATGTTTGATCCTCATCTATCGCTTTTCACGCGCGGCCTCTCGCTCTTCCATGGGTGGTTGCCGTTGCTGCTAATCTGGCTCCTGTTCCGCCTGGGTTACGATAAACGAGGCTTGTTCGCCTGGTCGTTTTTGGCCGCGGGATTAGGGTTCGTCTGTTACTTTTTCACTCCACCCGCCGGCGCCCATCTGACCAACCTCAATCTGCCGCTCAACATTAATTATCTTTACGGTTTCAATGACCAGAAGCCGCAAGCGTGGGTCAATGAAAACCTTTACGTCATCCTTTGGCTTGGGGCGCTGTGGTTTGTCGCCTTCCTCCCGACCCACATGGCCTTGCGCAAAATCTTCAACGCGCCACAGATTGAGGCCTGACTAGGCTACGCTCAAAATCAGCGCTCAGCCTATGCGGAGCCAAGGACACTTTACCTCTGGGTGTTGGCCAAAGCAATCGCCCTAGACCCAGTCGCCGCACGAAACTTTCTGCTTCAACAAAATGTGATGTAGGGAGAATACCCCATAGCGATCACCCAACCAGCCGGATATTTATTAGTCGTACGGGCGAAACAAGTATCAGCTCGAACATCAACTATGAATAAGTCCGAGGCTCAGTCTGAAGCCAAAGGCGAGCCTCAGCCCGGATCTCCTACACCATCCGATCTGAAGCCGGAAGTCGCGAAGCGGGCCTACGAAATCCATCAGGAGCGTGGCCAACAGAGCGATCCGGCAGTCCAGGATTGGGTACAGGCGGAGAAGGAGGTCCGAAGAGATCAAACCAAAGAGGAACCTGCGCCCGAAGCCAAAGCCGAACCAAAGCCAGAAACCAAAACCGCGCCATCTTCATCCACAACGAAGAAGGTCCTGGTCGCAGGTATAATAATACTGGCAGTTTTGGCGATCCTCGCGATTGGCTTCGGACTGGGGCGATGGTGGGGAAACTCAAAAATGGAACCGAACCAATTGATCCTTTATGGGAATATCGATTTGCGCCAAGTTGAGCTTTCTTTCAACAATAGCGAGCGGATCGCGGAGGTGCTGGTCCAGGAAGGGGACAAGGTCAAGCGCGGACAAGCTGTGGCGCGGCTGGATACCGGCCGGCTCAAACCGCAAACGGCGGCGGCAGAAGCCGAAGTGGAGTCACAGCAGGCCATGGTGCAAAAACTGCATCACGGCAGCCGCCCCGAGGAAATCGCGCAAGCAAAAGCCAATGTCGCGTCAGCCAAAGCGGATCAAGTCAATGCCGAGCAACAATGGACACGGCTGACGGCATTGTCAGGACTGACAACTGGCCGGGCCGTCAGCCAGCAAGACCTCGACAGCGCGAAGGCTGCCCTGGACTCAGCTCAGGCACACCTGGCGGTGGCCGAAAAGGGGCTTGATCTATCCGTGATTGGACCTCGGGCGGAAGACATCGCCGAAGGGGAGGCGCAACTGCGCGTCAATCAAGCGCAACTCGATCTCCTCCGCCAAAAATTGGCCGACTCTGAACTCGTTTCCCCGTGCGATGCCGTGGTGCGTTCCAGGCTCTTGGAGCCGGGCGAGATGATAACCCCACAAAGGCCGGTTTTTAATCTGGCCATCACGGACCCAAAGTGGGTGAGGGCCTATGTTTCCGATCCCGATTTAGGGAAGATTTACCCAGGGATGAAAGCGTCCATTAGCGTGGACAGTTTTCCCGGCCGGGCTTTTTCCGGTTGGGTCGGTTTCATATCCTCCGTTGCCGAATTCACGCCCAAGGCCGTCGAGACGGTGGAGTTGCGCTCCAGCCTGGTTTATGAAATTCGCGTTTTCGTGCAGGACCCTCAGGACGAAGTGCGCCTGGGTATGCCGGCGACCGTGGCGCTGGAAATAAATCCGCCCGCCCCGAGGCAACCCTAGGAAAGGTATCGTGCAAATGTGGTGGACAAAAACTCTAAGCGGCATGGCGGTAGCCGGGATGTTCGGTGTCTGCGGCTGCACCGTCGGGCCGGACTACCACCGCCCTCCAGCCCATGCTCCAGTCACTTGGAGTTCACCCATGACAAATGGGCTGACGAACAGCGCGTCCACAGCCTCGACTTGGTGGAAGTCGTTCAACGATTCTGAACTTGACTCCCTTATCCAGCGGGCGGTGCGATCAAATCTAGATTTGCGCGTGGCGGAAGCCCGGCTGCGGCAAGCCCGGGCCGTGCGGGAAAGGAGCGCGGCCGATCTCATGCCGGCAGTTGATGCTTCCGCTTCTTATGCCAGACAACTTCAGAGCGAGAACCAGCCGCTGATTGGGGCACTGCCGCTGCCGCCGAATTTCCCCTTTGAATACAATGTTTATAACGCCGGCTTCGATGCCTCGTGGGAAATTGATATATTCGGCGGCAAGCGTCGCGCGCTCCAAGCTGCCACTGCCGAATGGCAAGGAACAATCGAGGCACGCAACGATGCGCTGGTCAGCTTGCTGGCCGAAATGGCAAGAAATTATGTCGAATTGCGGGGCAACCAGAGCCGATTGGAGATCGCACGACAAAACCTTAAGCTTCAGGAGGAAGCGGTGGAACTCACCCGCGCCCGGTTTCAAACCGGGGTCGCGAACGAACTGGATGTCACACGAGCAGCGGCTTTGCTTGCGGGGATTCGCGCGGAAATTCCGCCGCTCGAGACCGCCGTGCGGAGCGCCATGTATGGCATCGCGGTGTTGCTTGGGCAGGAGCCAGGTGGACTGGTGTCTGAACTTTCTCCGACCATGCCCGTGCCGCCGGCTCCCCCGGCAGTTCCGATCGGGCTTCCCTCCGATCTTCTCCGCCGTCGTCCGGACGTGCGCCAGGCCGAACGGCAACTAGCGGCCGAGACGGCCCGCGTTGGAGTGGCAAAATCGGACTGGTTCCCCAAACTCTCCCTGACTGGGGACGTCGGGAGTGAAAGTGTCAGTCTCGGCAAATCGTTGGAGCCTGGCAGTCTTTTCTGGGCTCTGGGCCCGAGTCTGCAATGGCGGGCGCTTGATTTCGGCCGCGTGCGCGCTGAGGTGCGAACCCAAACCGCCGTGCAAGAAGCCGCGCTGGCGGCGTATGAGAAAGTCGTTTTGATTTCTCTGCAAGAGGCGGAGAACGCCGTCGTGACTTATGCCCAAGAACAGAACCGGCACCAGGCCCTCACTGACGAGGTCGCCGAAAACCGGCGCTCGCTGGACATGGCCAACGGTCTCTACGCCAATGGGCGCGTCAATTATCTCGACGTCTTGGATGCCCAGCGCTCGCTCTACCAATCCGAAGACCAATTGGCGGCCAGCAACCAAGCGGTTTCGCTCAATCTCATCGCTCTCTACAAGGCGATGGGTGGTGGGTGGGAGACCCTGACGACGGTGCCACCAAAGGCGCTCTCAATCGCTCCATCGCCATGACAACGCCCGCCGCCGCTACCGCATTGCGTTTGGATGGCGTCCGCAAGTCCTTTCGCCGCGAGACCGGAGAAACGGTGCTGGCGCTCGACAACATTTCGTTCTCTGTCCGCCACGGCGGACTCGCCGCCTTGGTTGGCCCGGACGGAGCAGGCAAGACGACGCTCATACGCCTTTTGGCCGGGCTAATGAAAACCGATGGCGGTGCCGTCAGTGTGCTGGGGATTGACGCAGCCAAGGATGCGCAAGCGATTCAGTCGCGGATATCCTACATGCCGCAGAAGTTTGGGCTCTATGACGATTTGACAGTCCGGGAAAACTTGGACCTCTATGCTGACTTGCATGGGGTCAAGGCCGACGAGAAGAAAACGCAGTATGCCCGCTTGATGGAGATGACTGGTCTGGACCCATTCCAAAAACGCCTGGCCGGTCAACTTTCCGGCGGGATGAAACAGAAGCTCGGCCTGGCCTGCACTCTCGTCCGTTCCCCGGAATTGCTGCTCCTGGACGAGCCAACCGTCGGGGTTGATCCACTCTCCCGCCGGGAGCTGTGGGAGATCATCCGTAAACTTGTCAAAGAGGGCATGACGGTTTTAATCAGCAGCAGTTTTCTTGAAGAAGCGGACGCGTGTGAAAGCGTTCTGGTCCTGAATGAAGGACGCAAGCTGGCAGAAGGGGGGCCAGCGGCGATAAGCAGTTTGGCATTGGCCCGCACCTTTCTTTCGCAACCTCCGGAAGGAACGAAACCGCGGGATTTCCAGGCTCGACTACTCGATGAGCCCGACATCCTCGATGCCGTGCCAGAGGGCGGGCAAATCCGTCTCGTCAGCAATGCTAAATCGGGCCAGTCAGAGCCTCGAATGTTCGGCGGTGTGGCAGCCCAGCCGACACCTGTCCGGTTCGAGGATGGATTCATGGTGCTTTTGCAAGGGGCGGGACGAGCAAAAGCCAATCCGCCCCGTGCCGAAGAGAGCCGCCCGGCAAAACCTGCTCCCGATAGTGCCCGGGGCAGCACCGTGGTTGAAGTCCACGATCTCAATCGGAGTTTCGGGAAATTTGTTGCGGTTGACCATGTGAGTTTCAGTGTGCAGCGCGGGGAGATTTTCGGCCTGCTCGGGCCGAACGGAGCCGGGAAAACCACAACGTTCCGCATGCTCTGCGGTCTTTTGCCCCCATCGGGAGGCACCTTGACGATTGCGGGAATTGATGTGCGCCAGGCCAGCGCCCCGGCCCGCCAGCATCTGGGCTACGTGGCGCAAAAGTTTTCGCTCTATGGACAATTGACGGTCGGTGAGAACCTAGATTTTTTCGCACGCGCCTATGGCCTTGGCGGCGCTAAAAAACGCGAGCGTATCGCGTGGGCCATGAGCCAATTCAATCTCGAACCGTTCGTCCGCCTGCCCAGCGCGCAATTGCCGGGAGGATTCAAGCAACGCCTGGCGATGGCGGCCGCCCTCCTGCACCGGCCCGAGATTCTTTTCCTGGATGAACCGACCAGCGGCGCCGACCCCTTCGCCCGCCGCGAATTTTGGCAGCGCATCACGGCGCTGGCCACCAATGGGGTCACGGTGATCGTGACCACCCATTTAATGGCGGAGGCCGAGTATTGCGATCGGGCCGCCATCCTCGACAAGGGAAAAGTCCTGGCTCAAGGCACCCCTGCGGAGCTTCGCGCACAGGCCCCGGCCGACGCAGGCCATAAAGCGACCATGGAGGACGCCTTCATCGCCATTGTCCTTGCGGCGCGTGGCCAGCCTGCTTGGAAATCCGGGGAGAAACCGTCATGAACGGCTGGTCGGCAAAATGGCGGCGAATCCGGGCCCTGACACTCAAGGAAACGCGGCAGGTCATTCGCGATCCGAGCAGCATCGCCATTGGCTGCGTCGTGCCGTTGCTGATGATTTTACTCTTCGGCTACGGGCTCTCGCTGGATATCAACCACGTTTCCGTCGCCGTGGTTGATGAAGACGACTCCGCAGACAGCACCGCGCTCCTTGGCGCCTTCCGCCTTTCGCCGTATTTCCGGGTGACGGTGGTTCACTCGATGGCCGAGGCGAATACGCAGGTGCTCAACCGAACGGTGGATGGAGTGCTGCGCATCCAGTCCGATTTTTCCCGGCGCCGCCATTTGGGCTGGGCAGAAGTCCAGATTCTGGTCAATGGCTCGGACGCGAACCAGGCGCGCATCATGCAAGGCTATGCCCAAGGCGTGGTCGGCCTATGGGGCGCGGCGCAGGCTGGATCAGAGGGCGCTGTGTCCGCCGGCCCGGTAATTGCTGTTGACAAGGTGTGGTTCAACGAAAACAACGACAGCCATTATTTCCTCGTCCCGGGCCTGATTGTCCTGGTGATGGCGATCATCGGCGCGTTCCTCACCGCCATGGTGGTTGCCCGGGAATGGGAACGGGGAACGCTCGAGGCGCTTTTCGTCACCCCCATGCGACCGGGAGAGTTTCTCATCAGCAAGCTTGTCCCCTACTTCGGATTGGGGATGTTTGGTTTCCTGCTCTGCCTCCTGGCTGGCCAATTCCTTTTCCATGTCCCTCTCCGCGGATCCCTTTTCCTGCTCTGTCTCGCCTCGATGATTTACCTACTGGTCGCCTTGGGAGTAGGCCTGCTCGTGTCCACCCTGGTCAAGAGCCAGTTCCTGGCCAGCCAATTGGCTATGACACTCACTATGATGCCGGCGATGATGCTCTCGGGTTTTATCTACGACCTGCGCAGCATGCCAGTTTTCGTGCGGGCAATCACCTACGCCATGCCAGCCAGATACGCCGTGGCGCTGATGCAAACTCTGTATCTGGCCGGCGACGTCGGCAGCGTGGTTTGGCCGAACCTGATGGTTCTGGCGGCGATCGCTGCGACGCTGTTGGTTTTGACCCGGCTGGCCACCCGGAAGCAGCTTTCCTGAGGCCACCGTATGCGCTCTTCCCTTCTCCGCATCCTGGCCTTGATCCAGAAGGAGTTTCTCGCCGTCCTCAAGGATCCCCGCAGCCGTTTCATCATCTTTCTGCCGCCCATGCTCCAGTGTCTGATTTTCGGATACGCCGCCAGCTTCGACCTCAATTCCGTCCCCTATGCCGTCATGGACCAAGACCATAGCGCCGCTTCGGCTGCATTTCTCTCCCGCCTGGATGGATCCGGCATTTTTCGGCGGCAGGCCGATCTGGTGCGGGTCAAGGACATTTCCACTTGGATCAACAACCGCCGCGCACTTCTCGTCATCCGAATAGACCAGGATTTCGAACGACATCTGCTCGCCGGCAAGCCCGCACAGGTTCAAGTGACCGCCGACGGCCGCAATTCCAACACCGCGGGCACGGCCATGGGCTATGTCGAGAGCGTGGTCGAAGCGTTCAACGCCGAGTGGCGATCGAGCCTCGGTCAACCCGGTCCAAGCATTCAAATGGTCACCCGCTCCTGGTATAATCCCAACCTGGATTCGCGCTGGACAATGGTCCCGAGCCTGATTGGCACGCTGACGATGATGGGGACGCTGATGCTCACGGCCATGTCCGTGGCTCGCGAGCGCGAACAGGGAACATTCGACCAACTGCTCGTAACTCCGTTTCGCCCATTCGAGATCATGATCGGAAAGGCCGTTCCCAACATGGTCATCGGCCTGGCGCAAGCGACCACTATTTTATTGATCGCGCAGTTTTGGTTTCACATTCCCTTCGTCGGTTCATTTGTCGTTCTGTATGCCGGCCTCACGCTGTTCCTGATGGCCGCGGTCGGCCTCGGCCTTTTCGTTTCCTCCATCGCAGCGACCATGCAGCAGGCCATGCTCTTCGCTTTCATCCTGATATTGCCGTTTGCCCTCCTTTCCGGCCTGACCACGCCTGTCAACAGTATGCCGCCATTCCTTCAATCCGTCATGGTCATCAATCCTCTGCTCTACTCCCTTGACCTCACCAAAAGGGTTTATCTGGAGGGCGCCGGCTTCGCCCAACTCCGCTCTGACTTTTTGCCGCTCGCCGTCATCGGCTTGGTTACCCTTTCCGGCGCCGCTTGGTTGTTCAGGCGGCGTTTGTTTTAGCTCGCTGTGATCACTTGAATTTGATGAGTTCTGCGCCTATGTCAGTGTGCGTAAGTGGTATACCCCAAGGAACGCCGGGACTCGCCACGGCGACGGTGCCGGTGCGGTAGGTGCGGTCGGTGCTGATGAGCGCGGCGTCGGCGTGCTGTGCGCGCACCGCCTTGGCCAAGTTACCTTCGCTGTCCGTCGTGACAGAGCCGATGATTAAATAGGGCCGGTCCGGAAGTTGGCCCGGCGAGTAAAGGGTGGCCTTGTCAATCACTCTAACATAGCTCCCGGCCTGGGTCTGCCAATTTTGCTGCTGGCCGACGTAGGGAGAGAAATTGTATCCGGCCCCGCAGCCGCATAAAACCGTCAAAAGCAGAATAGGGATAAATTTTTTCATAATATCTTTTTCCGCCGGGTTCGGCCCGCCGTTCAAAGTTTCAACACAATTCGTACTATTTCGATTTTTCATTAATGACATGGTATTTGCCGGCCGCCCCGTTTCCTTTTGGATATTCGGGCGGTCCGATTACCGGTGGCCGCCTCCATGCCCTCCGCCAAAACCACCGTGGGCTCCCCCACCGCCGCCAAATCTACTGCCGCCACGGAATCCACCAAAACCTCCGCCAAACCCGCCAAATCCCCACCCTCCGCCTCCGATGATCACCGGCGGCCAATAATCATAAGCCCCGCCATTGTAGGAGTCCGGGTAACCGTAATCATAAACCGGATAATCCGAACCCATCATCGTGACGGCAGGCGCGGATGTCGTTGGAGTGATCACCTGCGCTGGTGGTTGCACCCCAATGGCTCCACCTGGGGGTGGCGTGGTTGCCTGCAATTGATTCTGCGCTTGATGATACTGCTGGCTGGCCTGTTGCTGTCGCAATTGGCCGGCCCGCTGGATCAATGCTGTGGTTATCTCCTTTGGCACTCCCAAACTCTGCAAATAGAGGATTCCATCGGCGGTGAGATTATACGGCAAGTCACTGTTATTGATGTAATTGACGATGATGTCTTTGTCGATGCCTGCTTGGTGCAGCTTCACCACTTCGCCGACTCCGTAAGTCAACGCGCGAACTTGAACGACGCTGGTCGCGAGCAGCGGAGTGGCCGGCAAAGTGGCGGTTGGGTTGGCTTGGGTGGATGGGAAGGCTAGCGTAGCGCTTGCGTTGTTCGTGGCCATGCTCTGGACATTGACAGCGCCCCAAGGTGTGCCGATGCAAGCTGCTGCGACCGTGATGGTGGCCAGTGATATCCGAAATACTGACGGAGGAGTTTTCATTTTCTCAGCTTCTTTGTTTCCCATCCGGCTTAACTTATTGATTCTTATCGACAATGGCACGGTACGCGGCGGCGTGCAGAGGCGCTATAGGGTGTTCCCCACATCAGAGGATTAAACAATTATTAGCCACTTGCATTGATTTAATAAATGATGCCCCTGCGCAAGATCAGGACGGAGGCAGCGGCGTAACGATTATGCGGACATCAAACACACAACGAGCCAGGCGGGTAAGAACCCCGTGCGATCATTCCGAAGTGCCTTCGTCGGCTGAATTCATCGAGTTCAACTGGGGGGATAACACCCCATAGCGCTCGTCCCTCGCCGCTATTACGTTTACGTCTTGAAAGCACCAGTCGGTGGTGGCGCTGACAGCAACAAACTGTATCCAGACATAATCGCAAAATAAATCTATGAGACAATTAAAATCAAAACAATGGCCTCAACCTACGGCGATTGGCAGATGGTCTGCCACCCTGTTGGTCGCGGCGGGAATTCAGACTCTGCCCTTGTCATCGTTGCAAGCGGCGGCTCCACCCAAGGAAATTACCGACAGCGGCATCACCTCCGTGGTTGAAAACGGATTAGCGCACGAAAAGGGCGTGTTTCCGAATGATGTGGATGTCAGCACCAGCCAGGATATCGTCACGCTTTCTGGATCGGTGGATAACCTCCTGGCCAAGGAGCGCGCGGTCAAGATCGCCGAGGGCATCCGAGGCGTCCTCGGCGTGGTTGACCGAATCACGGTGACGCCGATGTCCCGCCCTGACGCAGATATTAGCAAGGACATTCAAGCCGCCCTGCGGCAAGATCCCGCGACCGTAGCCTACAAGGTGTCTGTTTCCGTCCAGGACGCGGTTGTTACATTGACTGGCAGCGTTGGTTCCTATGAGGAAAAACAACTCGCCACCCGGATGGGCAAGGGTGTCAAAGGGGTCAAGGAGGTCCGCAACGATGTCACCATCAACTATCTGGCCAATCGCACGGACACGGAAATCGCCGCGGACGTGAAGGCCCGTCTCCAATGGGACATCTGGATCAACGGCGGCCAGATCAATCCAGCCGTGGCCGACGGCAAAGTGACGCTCACCGGCACGATCGGCAGCGCGATCTCCAAATCGCGCGCCTTTGATGACGCCTGGGTCAATGGAGTGACGTCGGTGGATGACAGCAGCTTGAAGATCGACCCACAGGCCCACGGTGTCGCGCACCAGGAAGTCACGGATGCCACCAGGTCTGACAGTGAGATCAAACTTGCCGTCCAGGCTTCCCTGCATCTTGACCCACGCGTTTCGGCCTTTTCTCCCGACGTCACAGTTGAAGGTGGAGAGGTCATTCTCGGCGGCGATGTGGGAAACTTAAAGGCGAAAACTTCCGCCGAACAGGACGCCATCAACATCGTCGGCGTTATCGGGGTGAACAACTATCTTAAGGTCAGACCGAACGGGCGTCCCACCGACCCCGCGATGGAGACTGAACTAAAAGCGGCCCTTTTCTGGGATCCGTTGGTGGACAGTTCCACCATTACCGTGGCGGTCATCAATCGCACCGCCTACCTGTCCGGGGGTGTTGATTCAAGTTTTCAAAAGAATGAAGCTCAGGATGTTGCTTCGCGGATAAAAGGGGTGCTGTTGATCCACAATCATCTCAAGATTGAACCGGAATATGCCGTCTCCGACTACGGTTGGCCTGAGTATTCCTACTATGACTGGCCTTATTACTCCTATTCCCCTTATTACTACGGTGGATATGGGATGGCCGACGACACTTATGAGATGTTTGGACCACAGCCCCAATTGAGCGACAGTCAGATCAAAAGAAAAATCGAGGACAGGTTCTTCTGGAGTCCCTTTGTGGACCGGAGTGACATCAAAGTCACCGTCAACGGAGCCGTGGCGACTTTGACCGGCACCGTTGGAACCTGGGTTGGCTGGAATGAAGCCGACAAAGATGCCCGCAAGAGTGGCGCCACCGCAGTGCTGAATCAAATCACAGTCAAGAAACATTGGCTGTAACTTCCGCGGAAAACCGGGGCCTTGAGCGCCGGCTTGTTTAGGGTGCGCGTCCTCCAACGGGGACGCGCATCTTTTTTTAGTCGGCGCTCGCAGACGGCAAGTTCAACATAAATAGCAAGGAACTACGGCACTCCGGATGTATGAAGATTATCTTGGCCCCATTGTTTTCGTTGGGCCTCTTTTGCATGACAGCCGCGGCCCACGCGGGAGATATGGAAACCGCTGCGCTTGCGTGTAACGGTCTCGGGTTCCAATTGCTGGCCCAGTGCCGCCAGTCGCTGCCGAAAACCAATTACTTTCTCAGCCCGGCTGGGCTGGCGTTCGCATTGTCGATGGTGCAAAACGGCGCCCAAGAGGAAACGTTGCGCCAAATCATGGCCACGCTCAAGGTCGGAAACATCCGTTTGCCCCAGTGGAACGAGGCCAACAAGGCGCTGCTCGGCCATTTGTCAAAACTGGACCCAGCCATCAAACTGGAAATCGCCAACGCGCTCTGGATCGACCAAACGGCCTCCATCAAACCGGATTTCATCTCTGTCAACCGCCGCGATTATGATGCTGAAGTGGTCAACGGCAATTTTCAGGACCCTGCCACCATCAGGAAAATCAACGATTGGGTCAGCGCGCGCACACACGGAAAAATCCCAACCATTCTTGAGCCGCCCTTGGACCCGAGACTCCGGTTAATCCTGTTGGATGCGGTTTATTTCAAAGGCGAGTGGCTGGCGACCTTTGACACCAACCTCACGCGCGATCTGCCGTTCACACCGGGCAATGGCCAAACTGGCCAGCATCCCCGCATGAGCCGGACCGGCCGTTACGGTTATTGCGAAGAAACCAACTTCCAGGCGGTGGAACTTCCTTATGCCGGCGGGGAGATAAGCATGTTTGTTTTTCTGCCGAAGGGTGGCTTGGATGAATTCCTGAAAAAGTTCACCGTGAAAGACTTCGAGGCTTCTGTCCGGCGCATGCGTTCGCTCGAAGGCACTGTAGAGTTGCCTCGCTTCAAACTGGAAAACGAATATGATCTCACCGGCGTCTTGCCTTCGATGGGCATGCCAATGGCCTTCACCCCCCGTGCGGACTTCCGCAGGATTTCGGACGCCCCGTTGTTCATAGGTTTTGTCAGCCAGAAAACATACCTCACCGTGAACGAACAAGGGACCGAAGCGGCGGCGGTAACTTCCATTGGCATGCGTTCATCGGTGGTTTTCAGGGAACCGCCGCCGTTTCATTTCGTGGTGGACCGGCCTTTCTTCATGGCCATCCGGGAGAGGCAATCCGGGCTTATCCTGTTTCTTGGCGCGATCTCCGACCCGCGTTAGTCATGAAATGGTAAAAGGGTCATGCAGCTTCCGGGTAGTCGAGCAGAGTGGAGGCGCGGAAGATGTCTGATTCGAGCGCCGACTCCATTCTGGAACGACACAGCCTCCCTTGTTTTCAGCCCTGTCTGCCACCATTTCCTACCGGCTGGCTTGCAAACTTGTAATCTCCGCGAAAGCACCCGGCAAGACGGGCGTGTTCCATTAGAGGCAGCAATGAAGGCGGTGGGCACCGGATAAGCGCGCAGTCGTCCAACAACAAAGGCAAATCAAAATGCAAAAGCATATTAAATCGGAGGTGCTCAACCGCCCGGTCGTTGGCGCGCTGGCTTCTCTTGTTCTCGCCAGCTTCGTCGTGGCGGCCGCCCTGGGAAACCCAACGACCTCACTCGCGGCGGAAGTCAATGACCCGACAGACCGCAATATCACGCGCCTCACTGTCGGACTGCTGGAGCATTCCCAATTCTCGCATCACCAGCTCGATGACGAACTGGCGTCGAGATTCCTCGACCGTTACCTCGATTCGCTCGACCCGGCCCGCCTGCTGTTTCTTCAGTCGGACGCGCAGGAGTTCGACGTCTTGCGTTCGCGCCTGCCTGAGATGACCCGTCGCGAAGGCGACACCTCTCCAGCGCGCGCCATTTTCCAGCGTTCTTTGGAACGGCTGGACCAGCGTGTCGCGTATGTCACGAACCTGCTCAAGAGCGAGGAGTTCGACTTTACCGGGCATGACACCTACTCGTTCGACCGCGAGAAATCCCCACGCCCGGCGGACCTCGATGCCGCGCGTAAACTTTGGCGCGAGAGGGTCCGCGCGGAGTATTTGCAGGAAAAGCTCGCGGGCAAGAAACCCGCCGACATCGTCGCTAATCTCACGCGTCGCTACACCCAGCTGTCGCAAACCATGAGCAAACTCACCTCCACGGAAGTTCTCGAGGTGTATCTCAATGCCTTGGCCCATGTTTATGACCCGCACTCGGATTACTTTGGTCCCACGCAGATGGACGACTTCTCCATCGCCATGAACCTGTCACTGGTTGGCGTCGGCGCGACGCTCCGGGAGGAGGACGGTTATGCCAAAATTTACGAGCTGGTGCCTGGCGCCCCGGCAGCCCGGAGCGGGCTGCTCAAACCGGGCGACCGCATCGTCGCGGTCGGGCAAGGGGATCAGAAGCCCGTGGACATCGTGGAGATGCCACTGTCCGATGCGGTGAAGTTGATTCGCGGCCCGAAAGGCACGCCCGTCCGCCTGACGCTGATCCCCGCAGGCGCCGCTGAAGACTCCGTGCGCAAGACGATCACTCTTGTGCGGGACGACGTTAAACTGGAAGATCAGCAGGCCAAGGCGCGCATCGTGGACTTGCCGCAAGCGAACGGCGCCACTCTGCGCCTAGGCGTCATTGACCTCCCTTCCTTTTACGGCGGCAACGAAAGGCACAAGGGTGCCGGACCCATTAGCGCCACGGCCGATGTGGCGAAGCTCATCCGCAAACTGGAAGCCGAACACATCCATGGACTCATCCTGGACTTGCGGCAAAACGGCGGTGGATCTCTGGAAGAAGCGATCAGCCTCACTGGTTTGTTCATCCATAAAGGCCCGGTCGTGCAAACCCGCGAGATGGATGGACGCACGGACGTTGATGCGGATACCGATGCTTCGGAGCTTTACGATGGGCCGCTGATCGTGCTCACGAGCCGGTTCAGCGCGTCGGCGTCAGAAATTCTGGCCGGAGCGTTGCAGGACTATGGCAGGGCTTTAATCGTGGGAGACAAGTCAACTTTTGGAAAGGGCACGGTGCAAACGGTCGTTCCGCTGGCGGCTTTGATGGATCAGAACGGCCTCGCGCACTCCGTTGACCCTGGCGCGCTCAAGGTCACCATTCGGAAGTTTTACCGGCCGAGCGGGGCCTCCACCCAACTCAAGGGAGTGGTGGCCGATATCGCGCTGCCGTCTTTGAGTGACGCCGCCGACGTGGGCGAAGCCGAACTGAAAGACCCGTTGCCATGGGATCGCGTTCCTTCATCCAAGTTCACCCGTGAGGACCATGTCAGCGCCTTCCGCCAGGAACTCCAGGCCCAATCCGTCGCGCGTGTGGCTGGAAGCAAGGACTTCTCCTATCTCCGCGAAGACATAGCGCAGTTGCAGAAGAGCCTGTTCACCAAAACGGCTGACTTGAACGAAGCGGATCGCCGGCAGGAAAAGGCAGACGCCAAGGCGCGGGAAGAAGCCCGCAAACAGGAACGCGCTGCGCGCAAGGAGATCCCGACGACCACCTACGAAATCACGCTCAAAAATGCGGATGCCTCGGGCCTGCCCGCGCCGGCCACCACCATAAGTTCGCCCATGGCCAAATTGCCAGAGCCCGCCGTTGACGAACTTGAGGAAGCCGGGGCCAGTGTTCCGCAAATTGATCCCGTTCTGGGCGAGACCGAGCGCATTTTGGCGGATTATGCGGCCATTTCTTACGCCCCCGCCTCTTTGGCTGTGACAGCGCATTGATGGTTGGGCGGTGGCACAGTTTGACGTCCGTCGCCGGGGGGTGGGGTATTCACCCCATTGTGGAAAAACGGCGTTTTTCCTACCGTCAGGCAAATGCGCGCGATTTGCCACCACCCTCCGAAACCCTTTACTCAAACTGTTCCACTACTGGATTATGCGCGTGCTTGTAATGGAAGAGGACAGCAAAATAGCCTCGTTCGTAGTCACCGGGCTGAAGCAAAACGGCTTCGCGGTGGATAGTGCGTCGGAGGGTGAAAATGGTCTCGCGCTGGCGGAGGCGGTCAGCTACGACGCGGCGGTGCTCGACATCATGTTGCCGAAGCTTGACGGGCTTTCGTTGCTGCGCCAGATGCGCCAGCACAAAATCCTCACCCGCCCATCGCAAACCAGCAGCTTGCGATGGTCGCGAAACCAGAAGCGCAACAATCCCACCGGATTGAACTCGCGCGCCTCACCGCCGACAGCCCGCAACGGCTGCCAGAAATCAATCGGCAGTTCCATTGAGCCAAGGGCGTCAACGAGCACCCGCACCTGCACGCCACGATGTTGCGCGCGCACCAGCGCCTCGCGAAACCGTTCGCCGAGCGGTGACGGCGAGAAGATGTAAACTTCGAGGCACACGGATGACCGCGCCAAGTCAATGGCTGCCAGCATCGCGGGGAATATTTCGTCACCCGCCCGCAACCACTGGCAGGCCGGCTGGATCACAGGAGGCGACATAACTGACACATTATGTTGGGGCGGCAATAAAGGCAAATTCCGGCGGAGAAGCGCATAGCGCGCTGCTTCCGTCACGATGGGGTTATACCCCATAGCAAAGCCGCTTCCGTCAGGACAAATATGAACGATGGCATACCTGCCGGACATAGGTGAAATCAATTTCTTAAAACCGCCGCCGGATGGAGGTTAAAAGAAAACGCAAACGCAACAAAGAGAACGAAAGAACTGTTATGTTATTCACGGTTAAGACATTAAAGGGTTACAGATTGGACGCCATTGATGGGGATATAGGGCAGGTCAAAGAGTTCTACTTTGACGACCGGTATTGGACCATCCGGTATCTGGTCGCAAACACGGGCTACTGGCTCCCGGGCAGGCAGGTACTGATCTCCCCGTATGCGCTGGGTTCCATAGATAAGGATATTTACCAGCAACAAATCGGGATTAATTTAACCAAAAAGCAAATCGAGGACAGTCCACCCTTGGCCAGTGACAAACCCGTCTCCCGCCAATACGAAGAAAGCTACTATGGGTATTATGATCGGCCCTTCTATTGGGCTGGTCCGTACAGTTGGGGATTGCATCAGCGCATAGAGAGAGAAAGTGAAATGCAGGGCGAAACCTTGCGCGATGAAAAAGCAACAAAATGGGATGCCGATCTTCGCAGCACTCGGGCCGTGACTGGCTATCACCTCCAAGCGACAGACGGCGAGATTGGCCATGTGGAGGATATCATCATCGACGACGAAACATGGGCGATCCGTTATCTTATGGTCAATACACACAACTTTTGGCCGGGCAGAATGGTCCTGATTTCACCGCAATGGACCGACTGCGTTAGTTGGGGCGAAAGAAAGGTCTTCGTCAAACTTTCCCGTGAGATCATTAAGAATTCCCCGCAATACACGGAGGAGTTTCTGCTCACCCGAGATTATGAGGTGGAATTGCATCAATACTATCATCGTCGCGGATACTGGCTCGACGAGTTGGTGGCCAAGTAGCCGAACGTCAACAATGAAACAAGAAAAACGCACAAAGGCGAACGAACTATTATGTCGAACAAAGTCAAAACAATAAGCGAAGTTCTGGTGGTGGGAGCCGGGCCGGTTGGAATGTTTACCGCGCTTCGGTTGGCCGAAAACGGGATTGGCGTCCAGTTGATTGATCAGGAGTCTTGCACTGCCGGGCATAGTTACGCTTGCGCCTTGCACCCGCGCACACTCCAGTTGCTGGACGAGGTGGGCATTGCTCAAGACGCGATCAAGCTTGGGCATCTGATAGAAACGGTCGCCTTTTACGAAGGCGCTTATCGGCGGGCGGAAATCAAGCTATCCCTTTTGCCGGTGCAATTTCCCTTTGTGCTGGTTTTACCGCAAAACGCCATCGAAGACTTGCTGGAACAGAAGCTCAAGCAAAAGGCGGGCGTGGAGGTCCGGTGGAATCATCGGCTGGCGGATTTGGAGATGAAGAATGGTGTCGCCACCGCCACCATTGATGAGCTGGCCATGGAAGGTAAAGGATACAGCGTGCCGGATTTTGAGATGGCGGTGAAGAAAACCCTCTCGATCAACGCCGAATTCGTGGTTGGCGCGGATGGCCAAGGCTCTATCGTGCGACAACGGCTCAACATTGATTACGAGCGAGTCGGGAAGCCGCAGCTTTTCGAGGTTTACGAATTTGAAACGAACGCCCAGTTACCGTCGGAGATTAGAATAGTGTTGGACAAGCACATGGTGGGCGTTCTCTGGCCATTCACGCAAAACAAAGGCCGATGGAGCATTCAATGGTTGCGGGCGAACGCCCTGTCTGATTTCCCTCCGAAAACGCGCAGTACATTCACTATCGCGGATTCTCCTGGCCCCGATGACAACCGGCATCACCTGCACAAACTTCTGTCCGTCCATGCTCCCTGGTTTCAGGCCGAAATCAAGGACGTTGGCTGGATCAAGGAAGTCCAGTTCGAGGATCGATTGGCGTGGCAATTCGGCCGGGACCGGGCGTGGCTGGCCGGCGACGCCGCCCATCAAACGGGGCCAGTCGGAATGCAGAGCATGAACATGGGCTTTTGTGAAGGCGCCGATCTGGCCGGGAAACTGACAAGGATTTTGCGCGATAAAGGTTCGTCGGACTTGCTGGAAAACTACGACCTGGAGCGCCGGATGGAATGGGAGCAATTGCTTGGTTTGAAAGGTGGTCCCCAGGCTTCCGCCTTGGCCGACGAGTGGATCCGCGGGCGTTCTGCACAGATACCTGCATGCATTCCGGCTTCTGGAATGGAACTGACGCTGCTCTTGCACCAACTGGGACTCGAATTCAAGCCTCCCTACCTGGATAAGGTCGAAGTGGAAGGCGCAGTTTTAGCTTAGAAGCAAAGATAAATAAAATGAATCCTTCACACTTAACTCAGAGCGGTTTCTTGAACCGGATCGGGTCAGCGGCTTTGACGGCCTTCGTTTTGAGCCTCCTGGTCGCAGGATGTGCGAGTCCATCCACGCCTCCATACCAGCCGCCGCCAAGTCAAACCGCTCTTCCTCAGCCCACCCTGACCAGCGAGCAGATGGCCAAACTATGCCAGGAGGCCCCGGAAACTTGTCATCGAGTCCAAACGGCGCAACCGTTGCCCCTGGCCGATGTGAAGGTCATGGCCAAAATTGGGTTCAGTTCCGATGTCATTATCACCCAAGTGCGGAATTCGCGTACGGTCTATCATTTGACCGCCAACGCCATCATTGATTTGAAAAACTCCGGCGTCAACGAACCCGTCATTGATTTCCTGATCAGCACGCCGAGTTCGGTTGCCGGATCGACGCCTGTACCCGAGCCCACGATGCAATCCTCCGCCGTGCAAACGCCGCCCCCGGCGCCAATTATTGAGACCGCACCTCCGACTCCCGGACCGGACTATGCCTGGGTGGATGGCGATTGGGTATGGAACGGCGGATGGGTCTGGGTGGGCGGACACTGGGCTCTCCCGCCCTTTCCCAATGGGGTGTGGTATCATGGCATGTGGTCACGAGGTTGGGGTGGCTTTCATCGTCAGCGGGGACGCTGGCGCTGATAGAGCGGCTCATACGCGCCTTTTCTTCCAGCGGCCGGTATTCAATTGTAATCGGAACTAAAGTTCGACGAAGAGCCTCTCCTATTTGTAATCGCCTCTGGCCTATAATTCGTGGAATTAGCGGGCACTGGTGCAGCGGATTAGATCAAGGAACACCCCCAGGTTATCCTATGAGGAGAACACCCCATAGCGCCAAGACGTCAACCTGTTTAACTCTTACTCATGAAAGACGGATCGACTGACGGTATCGACCGATAGAAACAATCCACGGAGAAAATTGAAATGAAACAAAACAGATCGTTCGCAATATTGATATTCGTTGTCATTCTGGGCGTCGGTGCCGCGGTGGCTTATGCCAGGTTTAGAGTGGCCGATAGTTTTGGGGCGGGCGCGATTGGAGTCAGCGCTTTTATTCTGGCCATTGTCGTCTCCTCCGCGATTCAGGTTGCCGATCAGTGGGACAGGGCGGTGATATTGCGCCTGGGCCACTTTCACGCGCTTAAGGGGCCGGGGCTGTTTTTAATCATTCCCGTTCTTGATGCAATTCCTTATTGGATCGACACCCGCGTTATTACGACAGGATTCAAAGCGGAAAAAACGCTGACCAAGGATACGGTGCCGGTGGACGTGGATGCCGTGCTGTTTTGGAAAGTGGTGGACCCAAAGAAGGCGGCTTTGGACGTTGCGGACTATCAAAGCGCCATCAGTTGGGCCTCCCAAACTGCCCTCCGCGACGTCATCGGCAAGACCATGCTTTCAGACATGCTGGAAGGCAGGGACAAAATTAGTGCCCTGCTGCAAAAGATCATTGACGAGCGCACGGAACCTTGGGGCATCAATGTCATTTCGGTGGAGGTGAAGGATGTCTTGATTCCTTCCGGTCTGGAGGATGCCATGTCCATGCAGGCGCAGGCGGAAAGGGAGCGCCAGGCCAGGGTGATCCTGGGTGACGCCGAGCGCCAGATCGCGGAGAAGTTCACTGAAGCAGGCAAGAGTTATGAGCACAATCCGATCGCCTTTCATTTGCGGGCGATGAATATGCTTTATGAGGGTTTGAAGGCCAACGCCACCATTGTCATCGTTCCCAGCACCGCCGTGGAATCGATGCAACTCGGCGGGCTGGCCGGGATGACCGCGTTGACCATGGGGCTGGGCCAGGAACGCGCCAACGGTCTTAAGGATGGCGAACTCAAAAAGCAGTTGGATGGCGTCACGGCAACCCAGGAAGTCCTCTCCCGCGCTTAACCCAAGACATTGGAAACTGTCTGGAAAACGAGCCCTATAGCCCACACGCGTTAGTGCCATCTCATCCCCACAACATGAAATCCAAAAGCTCTATCCAGCAACGGAATTACAAGAGCGCGATCCCCCCGCATTCATCTATGGCGTCACATTTAAACCAAAATGAAACGGAGGTCGCGCCAGCGGCAGAGGCGGTGGCCAAAAGGGCTTATTTCATTTATTTGAACCAGGGTTCGCTACCCGGTCACGATCTCCATTACTGGTTGGAGGCCGAGGCGCAGCTGCGGGCAGGACGCAACCGCCCGCTTATTCGTGGTTTCGCCGCCAGGAACCGATCGACTCTTGAGCCCCCAGGAAACCAAGGGGGAGGGCGAGTGCGACAAAACGGCAGCGGCAAGGCCAGACCCGATTATGAACAACAACTTCATTGAACTGAACGAGGCGAACTTCCACCGGGAGGTGCTCAGCGCCCTGCAGCCCGTCTTGGTCGAGTTTTGGGCGGGTTGGTCGGAAGCGAGCAAAGCGATGGCCCCGCTGCTTGAAACCGTCGCCCAGGACGATGCCGTCCTGGTCAAAATTGTGAGGGTGAATGTGGAGCATCACGAAAACCTGACCGATCAATACGGCGTCCGGGCTGTGCCCACCCTGCTTCTGTTCAACCAAGGCACTGTGCAGGATCAGATTGTCGGGCGAACCACCCCCCAAGCGGTCCGCGAGAGTTTAATGAGACTGACTTGAGTTTCAGTCCAGAACAGACCCAAACGCGAGAGAGGAAAGCACCATGAACACAGACCCCAGCGATCAACCAGCGATGGCATTTACCCAAACCTGCCAGCGTGTGGGCATCGCCGCCGACCACGGAGGTTTCGAGTTAAAAGAATATCTCGTCAAAATGTTGCGCGCCGCCGGTCATGAAGTGAACGACTTCGGCGACAGCCAACTGAAGTCGGACGACGATTATCCGGATTTTGTCATCCCTTTGGCTCGGGCGCTCGCCGCTGGGAAAGTGGATCGCGGCGTGGGCATCTGTGGCAGCGGGGTTGGGGCATCCATTGCCGCGAATAAAGTAAATGGAGTTCGAGCCTGCTTGATTGACGAGAACTTTTCGGCCCATCAAGGCGTCGAGGACGACGATTTAAACATGATCTGTTTTGGAGGGCTTTTGGTCGGTCACGCCCTTGCCTGGGAATTGGTGCAAACATTTCTCGCCGCGCGCTTCATCGGCGCTGAGCGATTTCGCCGCCGCCTGGCGAAAGTGGCGGACCTGGAAACCAAGCCATGTTAGGCAACATGATGAAAACAAGTCCCCTCGCCGGAAAACCGGCGCCACTTGGAATTCTCGTCGATGTGCCAAGGCTGGTCTCGGCCTACTACACCGGCCTGCCCGATCCTGCAGTGCCGGCCCAGCGGGTGGCGTTTGGCACCTCGGGGCATCGCGGTTCCTCCTTTAAACTGGCATTCAACGAATGGCATATCCTTGCGATCACCCAGGCAATTTGTCTTTATCGCGCATCAAAGAAAATCGTCGGCCCGCTCTATCTTGGCATCGACACGCATGCGCTTTCCATACCGGCCTGGGCCAGCGCGTTGGAGGTCTTGGCGGCCAATGGCGTAGAAGTGATGCTGGCCCAAGGGGATGAATATACTCCCACTCCGGTAATTTCTCATGCGATTCTGGCTTACAATCGGGGTCGCGCAGAGGGACTGGCCGATGGCATTGTCATCACGCCTTCGCATAATCCGCCGCATGACGGCGGCTTCAAATACAATCCGCCTAATGGTGGTCCGGCAGATACCGTCGTCACCGGCTGGATAGAGTCAAAAGCAAATGAATTGCTGGAAGCGCGCTTGGCGGGGGTGAAGCGAATTCCCTATGAGCAGGCACTGCGCGCCTCGACGACGCATCGGCATGACTATCTTAGCGCCTACGTCAATGATCTCGGCAGTATAATTGACTTGAACATCATTCGCGGAGGGAAAATTCACCTGGGGATTGATCCACTCGGCGGCGCGGGCGTCCACTATTGGGCGCGAATCGCCGAGCAGCATGGACTGAACCTGACGGTAGTGGACGAGACGGTGGACCCGACGTTTCGCTTCATGACGGTGGATTGGGATGGCCAGATACGGATGGATCCTTCCTCGCCGTACGCCATGCAAAGGCTGATTGGCCTGAAGGATCGTTTTGATCTCTCGTTCGCGTGCGACACCGACCATGATCGGCATGGAATTGTGACCAAGAGCGATGGATTGCTGCCGCCCAATCACGACCTCTGCGCGGCCATTTTCTATCTTTTGCAGAACCGCCCGAAATGGTCCAAATCGGCCGCCATTGGCAAGACATTGGTGAGCAGCCAGATGATTGACCGGATCACCGCGAAGTTTGGCCGGAAGCTCTTCGAGGTGCCGGTTGGCTTTAAATGGTTCGTGGAAGGACTGCTCAACGGTTCGCTGGGATTTGCCGGGGAGGAAAGCGCAGGTTCAGTTTTTCTTCGTCTCGATGGCACTGTCTGGACGACGGACAAAGATGGAATTGTCCCCTGTTTGCTGGCCGCCGAGATGACCGCGCGGACGGGTCAGGATCCCGCCGCGATGTATCACAAATTCGGGCAGGAGTTCGGAGAGCCTGAATATGCCCGCATTCAGGCGCCAGCGACGCCAGAGCAAAAGGGGCGATTGGAGAAACTTTCCCCGCAGCAGGTCAAGATCACCGAGTTGGCGGGGGAAAAAATCCAGACCGTTCTTACTCAGGCGCCAGGGAACGGCGCTCCCATCGGCGGGTTGAAAGTGGCGGCCCAAAGCGGTTGGTTTGCGGCGCGTCCTTCGGGCACGGAGGACATCTATAAAATTTACGCCGAGAGCTTCCAAGGAAAGTACCATCTTAACCGCATTCTGGAGGAAGCGCAAAAAATCGTGAACGATGCGATTGCTCCTGCAGCTCTTTCCGCAATGGGACTTCCGAAAAAGTGATGAAAGCCATTGTTTACATCAAAGCCAATTGGACTTCTTCCGTGAGCATAATCGCCTTGGTCGTCCTGGCATTTTGCCTGGCCTCCTGTGTAGACGATGCAACTCCTGTCCCGCAGGCAGAATACTCGGCGAAAATTGTTGGGCGCTGGCAAGGCACCGCCGGCGAAATGAAAGAGACAATGTCCATTGACGCTGACGGCACTTTCGTTTGCCGACTATATCCTACGGGGTTCATTGCCAATACTCTTTCTCATGGTGTGAAGGGAACGGTTCGCGGAACGTGGGAGATCCACGGCGCAATGATCACTCTGAACATCACGGATGCGAAAAAGGAGCATCTGGACAACAGGATGACTGCCAGCACGATCGTGGCGTTCAAGAAAAACGAGCTCGTATTAAGATCTGATCGTGGCGGGACCTCGCCCTTCCAGCGAGTGCGTACCCTTTGATCCAAACTTTAAAGAGAGGAAAACAGAAACAAGATGAAAATAAAAAACGACAGCGTGAGCCCGCCAACACCGGTTAGCACGCCGATTTACAGTTGTTTACACAAGGACGTGGAGGGATTCGATTCCCTTGCGGAGTTAGCACTGGATTTGCACTGGTCGTGGAACCACGCCACCGACGGAATATGGCGACAGCTTGATCCCATCCTGTGGGAACTCACACAAAATCCCTGGGTGGTCTTGCAGACGGTTTCGCGCGATCAACTCCAGCGAGTGCTGGCCGATCCCGCCTTCCGCAAGAACATTAATGACCTCCTGCAATCCAAGCGTCAGCAGGCGGAGGCTCCGGCCTGGTTTCAGCAGCGCCATCCCCAGTCTCCCTTGTCTTGCGTCGCCTATTTCTGCATGGAATTCATGTTGAGCGAAGCGCTGCCCATTTACTCAGGCGGCCTTGGCAACGTAGCCGGCGACCAGCTTAAAGCCGCCAGCGACCTGGGAGTCCCGGTGGTCGGAGTGGGTTTACTCTATCAACAGGGCTATTTTCGCCAGGTAATTGACAAGGACGGGGCCCAGCAGGCCCTTTACCCCTACAACGACCCTGGACAACTGCCCATCACGCCGGTGCGTCAACCCAACGGCGAATGGTTGCGGCTGGAGATTGCTCTGCCCGGCTACTCGGTCTGGTTGCGCGCCTGGCAGGTGCAGGTGGGTCGAGTAAAGCTTTATCTCCTGGACAGCAATGACCCGGCGAATTTCCCCGCGCATCGGGGGATCACCAGTGAGTTGTATGGTGGCGGTCCTGAACTACGCCTCAAGCAGGAAATACTTCTCGGCATCGGTGGATGGCGGCTGCTCCGCGCACTGGGCCTACAGCCGGAAGTCTGTCATCTCAATGAAGGACATGCCGCTTTCGCCGTCTTGGAACGCGCCCGTGATTTCATGCAAGAAAACAAGCAGCCCTTTGAAGTCGCACTGGCGGCCACGCGGGCGGGAAACCTCTTCACCACCCACACAGCCGTCGCTGCCGGCTTTGATCTTTTCCCTCCGGCTCTGGTCGAACAGTACGCTGGCAGGTACGCCAAGGAGAAGCTCGGCCTCACCCTGCACGATTTGCTGGCCCTGGGCCGCCAAAATCCGAACGATGCGTCGGAGCATTTCAACATGGCCTATCTGGCCATCCGGGGGAGCGGATCGGTGAATGGCGTGAGCCGATTGCATGGGATAGTCAGCCGGCATCTCTTCCAGCCGCTCTTTCCGCACTGGCCGGCAGAAGAGGTGCCCGTTGGGCATGTGACCAACGGAGTTCATATGCCGACTTGGGATTCAGCGGCGGCGGACGAACTTTGGACGAAGGCTTGTGGAAAAAATCGCTGGCTGGGGACGGCAGAAAACCTCGAGCAGGGTATTCGGCGCGTCTCCGACGCCGATCTCTGGCAATTTCGCACGGCTTCCAGCAAGTTGCTGATTGACTATGCCCGAGACCGGCTGGCCCGGCACTTTGCCGCCGCCGGCGAGTCAGCCGAGACAGTGGAAGGGGCGAAACATCTTTTTGATCCCAATGTTCTGACCCTGGGCTTTGCGCGCCGTTTCGCCACTTACAAAAGGCCAAATTTGTTGCTGCACGATCCGGCGCGACTGTTGCGCTTGTTATCCAACCGGGAGCGCCCGGTGCAACTTCTGATCGCGGGCAAGGCCCATCCGGCGGACACGGCGGGGCAGGCCCTGATCCAAAAATGGGTTCAGTTTATCCGCCGGCCCGAGGTTCGCCCTCATGCGGTCTTCCTGAGTGATTACGACATGCAATTGACCGAGCGCCTCGTGCAGGGGGTCGATGTCTGGCTGAACACGCCACGGCGCCCCTGGGAAGCGTGTGGAACGAGCGGCATGAAAGTGCTGGTCAATGGAGGCCTTAATTTCTCGGAATTGGATGGCTGGTGGGCTGAAGCCTATGCGGCGGATTTGGGTTGGGCACTGGGTGACGGTAAGGAACACGGCGACGACCCGGCGTGGGACGCGGCCGAGGCGGGCATGCTCTACGACTTGCTCGAACACGAGGTGATCCCCGAGTTCTACGCTCGCGACGGCCAGGGAATTCCGAAGGCCTGGGTGGCGCGAATGCGGGAGAGCATGGCGCGGCTGACTCCGAATTTCTCCGCCGATCGCACCGTGCGTGAATACACCGAACAACACTATCTCCCGGCCGCCGCCGCCGTGCGTTCGCGCGTGGCCAATAACGGCGCCGGCGGCAGGCAACTGATTGATTGGCGGCACGATCTGCGACAGAAATGGGCTGGATTGCGCTTCGGCGAAATGAAAGTAGATACCAAAGACGGCCAGCACATCTTTAATGTTCAAGTTTATTTGAATGATCTCGACCCCAAGGCCGTGCTGGTCGAGCTTTACGCCGACGCAGTCAAAGGAGGCAGTCCAGTGCGCCAGGAGATGAAGAACATTCGCCCGCTCGTCGGCGCTACAGGCGGCTTCGACTATAGTGCGGCGGTGCCTGGAGTCCGATCGCCCGGCGACTATACGCCACGAGTGATCCCACACTGGGACGGTGTCATTGTTCCATTGGAATCCGCTCAAATTCTATGGCAACGATGACCACTACGTGCCAGCGAGATTTGCACGATTACATTTCCGACGTCTCGCAACACTCGGACGTTCGGGCGGGGTCTCCCCTGCCTTTGGGAACGCAGGAAATGGCAGGAGGGGTCAACTTCGCGGTTTTCAGCCGGAATGCCACCCGCATTCGACTCGAATTGTTCGACCATGCCGAGGACGCGGCACCAGCACGGGCATTCGAACTGGATTCGGGATGCAATCGCACGGGCGACGTCTGGCATATTTGGGTCAAGGGGGTTGCGTCCGGTCAACTTTATGCTTACCGATTGGATGGCCCTTACCAACCCAATGAAGGCTATCGTTTCAATTTCAAAAAACTGCTCCTCGATCCCTGCGCTACGGCGATCTCGTGGCCACCCCAGTGGGATTTTGTATCCTCGCGCGGATACGACTCGTCCTCACCGCAGCAAGACCTAACCATCTCGAATCTAGACAATTCCAGGACGATGCCAAAATGCGTCTTCGTCAACGAGGCCTTCGATTGGGAGGAAGACAAGCCACTCAGGCACCCCTGGTCGAAGACCGTCATTTATGAAACGCATCTACGCGGCTTTACGATTCAACCAAACTCGGGCGTGGGTCATCCGGGAACCTACCGGGGCCTGATGGAAAAAATTCCTTATCTCAAATCCCTGGGGGTGACCGTGGTGGAGTTGATGCCTGTGCAGGAGTTCAACCAAACTTCGCTCACGCGCAGGGATCCGCAATCAAACCAATTGCTCAAAGATTACTGGGGATACGATTCCGTGGCGTTCTTTGCGCCAAAAGCCTCCTATTGCAGTTCCGGCGGAATGGGCCAGCAGAAGTTGGAATTCAAGGAGATGGTTCAGGCTTTTCACAAAGTCGGCATCGAGGTGTTTTTGGACGTCGTGTTCAACCACACGGCGGAGGGAGACGAATTGGGGCCGACACTCTGCTTCCGCGGGATGGATAACACGATATTCTATACACTGGCAGACGACAAACGTTACTACAGGGATTACACGGGGACAGGCAACACGGTCAACGCCAACCATCCAGTGGTGCGGGATCATATCCTGGCCGCGCTGCGTTATTGGACGGTCGAGATGCATGTGGATGGATTTCGGTTTGATTTGGCATCGGTTCTCTCCCGGGATGGCGCCGGCCAACTGCTGACCAAGGCCCCGCTACTGGAGCGGATCGCCGAGGATCCGATCCTGAGAAATGTAAAAATCATCGCCGAGGCTTGGGACGCTGCCGGTGCCTACGAGGTGGGCAGTTTTTCTGAGCGGCGTTGGGCGGAGTGGAACGGCCGTTATCGGGATGATGTGCGGCGGTTTTGGCGCGGCGACGATGGGATGATGGGTTTGTTCGCCAGCCGCATTTGTGGCAGCGCTGACGTTTATAGCAACTCCGGGAAAAGTCCCGGGAGCAGCATCAACTTTGTCACCTGTCACGATGGCTTCACCATGAATGATCTCGTTAGCTATCAATGCAAACACAATGAAGCCAACGCGGAAGACAACCACGACGGAACAAACGAAAATTTCAGCGGCAATTATGGAGTGGAGGGACCGACGAAAGATGACGGCATCGAGTTCGTGCGCAAGCGCCAGATCAAGAACTTTCTGCTGACCCTGCTGGTTTCGCGCGGTGTGCCAATGTTGTTAGGCGGAGATGAATTCCGCCGCACCCAAGGCGGCAACAACAACGCCTACTGCCAGGACAACGAAACCAGTTGGATTGATTGGGCTGACCTTGAAAAGCATCAGGAGATTTATCGGTTTGCCCGGGGCATGATCGCCTTCCGATTGGCCCACCCGATTCTAAGCACCGAGCAATTCTACACGGACGCCGAGATCCACTGGTTGGGACCGCAAGGCGGCCAGCCAAATTGGACTGACCCGAATGAAAAGCACTTTGCTTGTCTGATCCGTGAAGATGAGCAGCGCGCATTGTGCATTCTGTTGAATGCCGGGTCCGGGGCGATTGATTTCCATTTGCCCCCATTGCTGCCCGGAACTCAGTGGTGCCTGGCCGTCAATACTTTCGGAGAAACACCACACGATTTGTTTGCTGAAGGCGAAGAACCGCTTCTGCTTTGTCCCCAAACTTTCCTCCTTGAACCCCGCTCCAGCGCCATCCTTCTGGCGCGGAAGCCGCAGCCTTCCGCGGGAAGGGACTCCAAGTGAATCAACCCACCTCTGGGATATTGCTACACCCGACCTCGCTTTCCAATCCCTATCCCATAGGCGACCTGGGGCCGGCGGCAAACGCTTTCGTGGATTTCATGGCGGAGAGCGGACAGCGCTGGTGGCAGATGCTACCTATCGGCCCAGTCGGCGGAGAGAACTCTCCCTATCAGTCGCCTTCCGCCTTTGCTGGCAATCCACTGTTGTTAAGTCCAGATCGGTTGGTGGAGCAAGGGTTTCTCCGGATTCAAGATATCGGGAATCCAATTTCTGGGCCCGTTGGCAATGTTGATTACCCCGCTGCGGAGCAACTGAAACTGAAGTGGCTAAAAAAAGCATTCGAGAATTTTGAAACGAACCGGCTAGGCGGCAAGCAATCCGAATTCGACGCTTTTGTAAACGCGCAGTCGTTCTGGCTTGAGGATTTTTCGATGTTTCTGGCCATCCAAGGGGGAGAAGGAACGGCGGACTGGACCCGGTGGACGCCAGAGCTGCGCACGCGCCAGACGAATGCTCTCATTCACGCGCAGAAACAGTTGGCTGAAGGCATACGCTACCATCAGTTTGTCCAGTGGCAGTTTTCACTGCAATGGAATGAGTTAAGAGCCTATTGCAACTCCAAAGGAATCCAGTTGATCGGCGATATTCCCCTGTTCGTATCCCATCAAAGCGCCGATGTCTGGGCGCATCCCGAACTCTTCAAACTCAATGCCGATGGAAATCCCGCGGTGGTGGCAGGAGTGCCGCCTGACGATTTCTCCAAAACAGGCCAGCTGTGGGGACTCCCCGTGTATTCCTGGGAGGCGCTTGAAAAGCAGGATTACCGTTGGTGGATTGAACGAGTGCGAATCGGCTTGGCACGATTTGACGTCAATCGCCTGGACCATTTCATAGGTTTTGTGCGCACATATGAAGTTTCTGCCCAAGCCAAAACGGCTATCAACGGGCGGTACACACCGGTTGGCGGCGCTGCCTTTTTCGAAGCTATCCGCAAAACTTTTGGGTCGTTGCCTTTCATTGCGGACGATCTCGGCGCGATAACGCCGGAAGTGGTGGCTTTGATGAATCAACTTAAAATCCCCGGTACACGGGTCCTCCAATTCGAGCTCGGGTCAATGCTCAAAAGCGACTCCAATCCGCCAGCCCTGCTTCCAGAAAAATCGGTGGTCTATACCGGAACCCATGATAACGATACGACGAAAGGCTGGTACGCGAGGTTGCCTGCCGCGCAACGCGAAGTCTTGCAAAGGAAGCTGGGAGTGGACGACCGGGAAATTGTCTGGGCCATAATCCGCCAGGCGCTGGCATCGCCGGCTGACATCGCCATCGTTCCAGCCCAAGACGTCCTTGAATTGGGGTCGGTAGCGCGAATGAATGTTCCCGGAATTGCAAAAGGAAACTGGGGCTGGCGCTTGAAGGATGGCGCCCTGGGTCATGAAATTGCCGAAGAACTGCGCGGCATATCCTTCGAGTTCGGGCGCCTTGGAGAATTCAACTACAACTCCGTTTCGCGGTCTCGGGAAAATGATTTGAGGCCCCAGATCGCGAAGCGAGCTTATGAATTGTACGAGCGTGGAGGCCGTCAGAACGGTCAAAGCGCTCGAGACTGGCTCCGGGCTGAAAGGGAAATAACCATGGAAACAGGTGGGGAGAACACCCCATAGCGCCAGCAAGTTCTTCGCGCCTACTGTTCTGCCATGAACGTTGACGAAGGTCAGCCAACTGGAGAGCCAGCTGGCGCACTGCGGGGCCGATAGCGTCTGCCCCATATTTGCGTTCGGACGATTAGACCCCAAAGCGTCTACAAACCACTGTCACGCCGGCTAACCCGAGCGATGAAGAGAGGTTGGGGAAATATGCCAATGAGCTCCGCTGGCGCAAAAACAACAGAAAATGAAGCGATCGTCGCGACTGATCTGACAAAATGGTTCGGCGAAGGGGAAACCAAAGTCACAGCCGTGAATGGGGTCGCGCTGGTGGCTTATTTCGGTGAGATGCTCTTCATCGTCGGTCCTTCCGGCAGCGGCAAGACCACGATGCTCAGCATGATCTCCGGCATCTTGCGCCCCAACTCGGGCACTGTGAAAGTCAAAGGTGCAGATATCTGGACTCTCAACAAAGACGAGTTGGCTGATTTCCGCCTGAATACGATCGGTTTTGTGTTTCAGGACTACCATCTTTTCCCGCGGTTGACTACGGCCGAAAATGTCGCCATTCCGCTGATCTTAAAGGAGCGCAACTGGAATGAATCCGTCGCCGAGGCAAAGAAGACCCTGGAGATCGTCGGGCTGAAGGGCCGGGGCGAAATTCTGCCGGTCAAGCTCTCGGGCGGAGAGCAACAACGTGTCGCGATCGCGCGCGCGATTATCAGCCGCCCAGAGATCCTGATTTTCGACGAACCGACCGCCTCTCTGGACGGTGACACCGGGAGGATGATCATCTCGTTCGTCAAGGAGAAAATACTCAATGAAAATCGCTGCATCCTGATTGTCACCCATGATGCGCGCATCAACGAATATGCGGATCGGATCATGCACATGGAAGATGGACGTCTCACCGCCTTCGACAAGGGCACCGAATGAAAGAAAACGAACCTAATCCTGAAACCACGCCAGTCGAAGCCAAGTCAGCCCAAGTTAAGCCCGAAAGTGTCGCAACTGCGCCCAAAGCAGATACCACGCCAGCCGAACCGAACCCTGAAGCCAAAGCGGAGTCTAAACCGGCGGCTGCAGTCAAGAAACCGACCGATTTGACGCCGCAACTTGTCCAGCGAGTCCATGAACTCTACGCGCAGCTCGGGCGCGAGGAAATTCGGGCAGTTCTGGCTTGGGAGAAAGCCGAGGGGGGGATTCGGGAAAACGAAACCAAGGCCGAACCTAAGCCTGTTGCCGAGGAAACTGAGGCCAAGCCCAAAGCTATCGAATCTAAGCCCAAAGTCGAAACCGCCGAGGCCAAGCCCGAAGTCAAAGCAATCGAACCCAAGCCTGACGCTAAAACCGCCGCGACTATGCCCGAGGTCAAGTCGGCCAAGCCCAAGCCCGAACCTGCGGCGAAGGTTGAATCCAAGGGAGATTTGCCTGCACCCGAAAGCAAACCCGCCAAACCCAAAACTGAATTCAGAAACAAGATCATCTTCACCCTCTCGATCTTGGGTGTCCTAGCGGCACTGGTCGCCGCCTACCTCTTTGGCCAGCAGAGAAAGGCCCAACCCCCAGTGTTTAAACCAGTCAGCAATCCATACGATTCGGCCATCTATGCCAACGGGATCATTGAAAGCGACCAACCAAGCGGTGAAAACATTAATATCTTTCCTGAAGTTTCCGGCCCAATCACCAAGGTGCTGGCGCACGAAGGCCAGCAAGTGACACTGGGCACTCCGCTGTTCACCATAGACGATTCCGTACAGAGAGCCATTACGGAGCAGCTAAAGTTGCAGTCGGAAGCCGCATTTGCCCTCTTGGACGAACTCAAAGCCCAACCGAGGCCGGAGACGCTGGCGATTGCCGTCGCCCAAGTAGGACTGGCCGAATCCAACGTGAAAGAGGCCCGTGACCAGTACGACAAAGACCGAGCCTCCTACGACAGCGACCCGAAATCCATCAGCAAGATTATGTTGGATACAGCGGAAGACGCGGCCAATCAGGCCGCCGCCGGCCTGGACGTCGCTCGCAAGCAGTACGATTTAACCAAAGCCGGTGCATGGAGTTTTGATGTCGCCAACCAAGAGAAGCTGTATGAGGCGCTGAAGCAGTCTTACCAATCGGCCAACGCTCTCCTCGCAAAATATTCGGTCAAGGCGCCGGTTGACGGCGTCGTGCTGGCCGTGAACGCAGCGTTGGGCAGCTATGTGTCGTCCCAGGGAGCCTACCATCCAACCACGGAATTATTCGATCCGTTGGTGATCATGGGTGGGCCACAGGACCATTTGGAGGTGCGCTGTTATGTGGACGAGATACTGGTCTCCCAATTGCCATCCACTTTCCACATTCACGCAGAGATGTCCATCCGCGGGTCTTACACGAATAAGGTGCCGTTGGAGTTCGTCCGGGTGCAGCCCTACGTCTCTCCCAAGATTGAGTTGTCGAATGAGCGCCAAGAGCAAGTGGACCTGCGGGTGCTGCCGGTTATTTTCCGGTTCGAGAAGAAGGATGTCCCAGTTTATCCGGGCCAGTTGGTGGATGTTTACATCGGCAAGGAATAGCACCCCGCATGACCACAAACCAGCCAATGCGATGAACAGCTTTCGATCATCAGTCCGGCAATGCACGGGTCTCGGCTCGATTCTGGCCTTGCTTGGCGGCTGCGCGGTGGGGCCTAATTTCGTTCGTCCCACGGCGCCCGACACGGATCGTTACACGAGGGAGGCGCGTCCTGAAGCCACGGCCGCGGCCGATGGCCATGCACAACACTTCACGATTGGCGGCGAGATCCCCGCCGACTGGTGGAAACTCTTCCAATCAACCCAGTTGGACGCAGTTGTCCGGCAGGCCGTCTCGAACAATCCCACCCTTCAAGCAGCCGAGGCTAGATTGCGTCAGAGTCAGGACAACCTGCACGCCGGTTATGGCCTATACTTCCCGCAAGGCCAGGCCGGGGTATCCGCCAGCCGACAGCTCACAGCGCCGTTGCAACAAGGCTCGCAGAGTTCCGGTTCGGTTTTCAATCTCTTCACCGCCAGCGGCACCATCAGCTACACGCTTGATGTTTTTGGCGGCAAGCGCCGCACGGTGGAAGGCTTGCGGGCCCAGGCCGAGTCCCAGCGTTACGAGAGCAAGGCGGCCTATCTGACTTTATCAGCCAACGTCGTCAACACTAGCATAGCGCGAGCGGCCTACGGGGCGCAGATTCAAGCCACCGGAGAGTTGATCGAACTGGAAAAGCAGCAACTTCACCTAGCCGAGACGCAGTTTCGCGCCGGCACAGCTCCATATTCGACGGTGTTGAGCGTGCGCAGCCTGCTGACCGCCAACCAGGCTTTACTGGCGCCTCTTGAGCAGAATGCCAGCCAAGCCGAACATCTCCTGGCCGCGTTGGAAGGTGCATTGCCATCCAAGGCGACCCTCCCAGTTATCGATCTGAGCGAACTTTCTTTGCCAGCCGATCTGCCGGTGAGCCTGCCATCCGAACTGGTCAGGCAGCGGCCGGATATCCTGTCGGCTGAGTCCCTCATGCATGTGGCCAGCGCCAACATCGGCATCGCGACCGCCGCGATGTACCCCAGCTTCAGCTTGAGCGGCACCTACGGCGGCGCCAGCACCAGCCTCGCCAATCTATCTGCGGTCAGCAAGTTCTGGAGCATCGGTCCGACAGCCACGACTCCAGTGTTTCAGGGTAATAGTTTATGGTACGCCCGGCGTGCCTCGATTGACGCTTATCAACAGTCGCAGGCCGCTTATCGTCAGACCGTTCTTGGCGCCTTCGAGCAAGTCGCTGATTCACTGAAAGCGCTCGAGCACGACGCCGAGGGATTGCAGGCCCAAGTCGAAGCAAAGCGCGCCGCTGGTGAAGCGCTCAAGCTATTGCAGGTCAACTATCGTGCGGGCTTGGTCGCCTACCCGGACGTCTTAACGGCTGATGTGCAATTCCACCAGGCGACCGTCGGCTATCTCTCGGCCCTCGCGCAGCGCCACCAGGACACGGTCGCTTTGTTTGTAGCACTGGGCGGCGGCTGGTGGAACGAGCCGCGCCCCGTGGCCAGGAAGGAGGCGCCATGAAGTACACTGGAATCCTTCGCATCGGTTTCAAGTTGCTTGTCAATGACAAGCCTAAATTCACCGCGCTGTTGATCGGGATTACTTTCTCGGTCTTCCTCATGATGATGATGACCGCCATGTTCGCCGGCATCCTCAACCACTCGTATTCAACGGTTACAAATATCGGCGCGGAGATGTGGGTCATGGATCGGTCGGTCAACACTCCCACCGGTCCGATTCCCATGCCCGATTACGTGCTGGACGTGGTGCGCAGCATGGACGAGGTCAGCTACGCGGTGCCGCTCTTTATTGGTGGCGCCTTGGTCAAGCTGCAAAGCGGCGACTATCAATCCGTCACCGTCGTCGGTCTGGACGATGACAGCCTATTTGGCCGTCCCGACCTTGAACAGGGCAATATTCTGAACATCTATAACGACAATACATTCCTGGCCGTCGATGACGCCGAGTTTCCGAAGTTGGAGAATGCGAAGATCGGCACCTCGTTCGAGCTCAATGATCATCGCGGCACGATTGTCGGCATTGCCAGGGTGGCTGTCAACGGACTCAACGGCATCCCAACGCTTTATACCACCTACTACCGCGCCATCGAATACATTCCGTCCATGCGTTTCACCTTGTCCTACGTGCTGGTCCAGCCCAAGAGCGCGGCGGCGGCGGCGGGGATCAAGAAACAAGTCGCCAAGCTCGGCTATGTCGCCCTGACCAAGGGTGAATTCAACCAAAGCGTCGCCAACTATTACATTTACAAGACGGGTGTTGGCACAAACATCGGGCTGATGGTGGTGATCGCCTTTGTCGTAGGGCTCTCCATTTCTGGCCAAACTTTCTACACGTTTATCCTCGAAAACCTGGAGAAATTTGGCGCGCTCAAGGCCATCGGCGCCAAGGGCCGCGAATTAGTCTATATGATCCTGTTCATGGCGACATTTACGGCGTTGACCGGCTACGGCCTGGGTGTCGGTTTCGTGACGCTGATGATCATGATCGCCCGCTCCCGCCTGCCGAACTACGCTGCCACAATCACATTCTGGAATTTGGGGCTGGCTTTCGGCATGGTCTTGTTGATCGCCGGCTTATCAAGCTACGTCGGGGTCCGTAAAGTCCTCAAAATCGAGCCCTTCGATATCTTCAGAGGGTAAAATGAAAACACCTGTTGAATATATCATCGTCGCCGAGCCATTTCACGCCGATGCTGCGACCCATGATGAGTTGGCACAAAAAGTGAACGAAAAATTAACCAGCGGTTACGAGCTTTTGGGCGGGCCGTTCCTCAGTGAGGAAATGATGTATCAGGCGATGACGAGACCGATCTGCCAAACCTCCCAACCCCCAACCTTGTGAAAAAAACCAATCCGATCACGACCTTGTTCCTGGACGTCGGGGGTGTCCTGCTCACCAATGGGTGGGATCATCATGCCCGCAGACGGGCGGCCAAACATTTCAAATTGGTGTGGAGCGAAATGGAGGAGCGGCACGCGTTGAACTTCGAAACGCACGAGGAGGGAAGGCTCGCGTTTAAGGATTACCTCGATCGAGTGGTGTTTTATCAAAAGCGACCGTTCACCCGCGCACAGTTTCGGAGCTTCATGTGCGAACAATCGAAACCTTGCACCGAGATGCTAAAGCTGGTGGTGCGGCTCAAGGCGCGCTACGGTCTCAAGATCACCGTCGTCAGCAACGAAGCGCGCGAACTCAATGCGTATCGGATTCAAAAGTTCAAGCTAGACGGGTTTGTGGACACCTTTATTTCCTCCTGCTTCGTCCAACTCCGCAAGCCCGACGTGGCCATCTTCCACCTGGCGCTGGACATCTCCTTGGCCCCAGCCCAAGAAATAGTCTATATCGAAAACACGCCGATGTTCGTCCAGATAGCGAAAGGCTTGGGGATTCGCAGCATTCTCCACACCGACTACCAGTCGACCTGCGTCAGATTGGCTGCTTTGGGATTGCAGACCGAGGAACGCTGAATCCATGAAAAAAACTAGCCATTCCGTCCTGACGATCAATGGTGGGTCCTCGAGCATCAAATTCGCACTCTATGAGGCAGCCCAACCACTCAAGCGAGGGTTATGTGGAACGGTTGACCGCATCGGCTTGGCCGGGACAAATTTAACGTTTCATCTTCAGGATGGAACACCGCAGGCCAATCAGTGCCTCTCCGCCACCGATCACAAATCGGCCGCAAATTTCCTGCTGGATTGGCTCCAGGGACAGAATGGATTCGAGTCCGTGCAGGCCGTGGGACATCGTGTGGTCCACGGCATGCAACATACCGAACCCGAGGTGGTGACGCAGCCACTGCTGGATGAACTGCATCGCATCAGCCCGAACGACCCGGATCATTTGCCCAGTGAGATCGAACTGATCGAAATATTCCGCCAGCGTCATCCAAAACTGCCACAGGTGGCCTGTTTTGACACGGCGTTCCACCAAACCATGCCGCGCGTAGCCAAGCTGCTGCCGATTCCGCGGCGCTTCGACGCCAAGGGCATTCAGCGCTACGGCTTCCACGGTTTGTCTTATGCCTTTCTGATGGAAGAACTCGCGCGCCTCGGTGATCCGGCGGCCTCAAAAGGCCGGGTCATCCTGGCCCATCTCGGCAACGGCGCCAGCATGGCGGCCGTCCTCGATGGCAATAGTATCGACACCAGCATGTGCTTCACGCCCACGGCGGGATTGGTGATGAGCACCCGCTCTGGTGATCTGGATCCTGGCTTGGCGCCGTATCTGGCGCGAACCGAACAGATGACCACCAAACAGTTTTACGAAATGGTCAACCATAAGTCGGGGCTGCTCGGCGTGTCGGAGATCAGTTCGGACATGCGCGACCTGCTCGAACATGAAAAACAGGACGTGCGCGCAAGTGAAGCCGTGGCGCTATTTTGTTATCAAGCCAAAAAGTGGATTGGCGCCTATTTTGCGGCGCTGGGTGGATTGGACTCGTTTGTCTTTGCCGGAGGCATCGGTGAAAATGCGCCGCTCGTCCGCGCGCGCATCTGTGAAGGACTAGGTCACCTTGGCATGGAATTGGACGAGGCTCGAAACATGAAGAACGCTGGCGTGATTTCCTCGGATGGCAGCCGGGTCCCGGTACGCGTTATTCGTACCGACGAAGAACTGATGATCGCGCGCTCGGTCCTGCGTTCCTGCCCCGCAGCGTTTGCAGTCTGAAGGAAGCAATGACGCTCCATAGCACATCGTTTTCTCCGAGCATGAAAATCTTCCCAAGACCAAAAACAGAACAAGGCGCCGGCTGAACGTTTACGGCTCACGATGCCGCCTGAACTTTGGCCCATCGAATCCCCCCCCGATGAAAACCTTCATTTTATACGATTCGACCGTTTTCACGATCCCTCCACCTCCGAACGAATGCACGCTCGATGACGCCAAGGACATGGTCAACCAGAGAATAACCGCTTCGCCTCCGGACCTCACCAGGGGAAGTGTGCGGGGCGTGACGTCTGGGAGTGATCAGGAGGTATTCCTCTGGTACACGCTCGCGCAGGTGGGATACCGCAGCCGGTGGGGCACCGAGTTGAACATGGTTACGCCAATTGGCTGGCGGACGACTCCGGATGGCTCCGATCCGGTCGGCAAGGTCAACGTGACGATCGACAGCGCGGGACAGGGAGTTGCGGACCTTCTCTCGACCGGGGCAGCAGCCGTGCCGACCGCGTTTCGGAATATCGCCGACGCGATCAGGGAATTGCAAAAGGCGTTCGGCATCGCGGCTGTGACTGACGGCGATTCCACCTGGACGATTGAGGACTTGAACAAAGTCGTGGGCGCTTTTGCCCTCCTCTCCAGCGGCGATCGGGCGGTGCTCGCTGGTGTGGAACTGCTGCGCGTCCAAGACATCGCCGGCGAACACGCCGGCGAATTCGCATGGAGCCAGTCTGTGGCTGGCTCCTCTGCCATGAGCGCGGCCACGATTAAAATCGCCGATGATGCTTTCGCTTCCGATTCCAATAGTTTCGTCGGCAGCAGGGCTGCCTCCTGGCCTGCGAGCTACCTGACCATCCTCCACGAAGTGGGGCATGCGATAGCGTCGCAAGCACTCAGGAACACCTCAGAGGTCGCGGATCAAGCGATCGCTCAGGCCAATACCCTCGTGGCGCCGCTCAATGCGGCGGTCGTTTCGAGCAACGCTGCCGGGGAAGATTTGAACGCCTTGGTTGGCCAGTACAATGACCTCGTCCGTGCCTTTAACAATTCACTCACGGCCAACAACCCGGATATGGCGGCCACCACCAAGAACGATCTGGACAGCAAGAAATTGGAAGTGGAAGCACAGAGGCATGAGGTGGACAGGTTGAGGGATGTTGAACAGGCCAAGCGGGCAGGCCTCGAGTCGGCTAATCTGGATGCGGTGGCCAAGCAAAAATTGGCGCTGTCCTGTCGCCCGCGAGCAGCGACGATCGGGTCATACAAATCCGCAGCCGACTCCAAGCGCGTGCTGGAATTCGTTGAATTCGTCACCCTCAAGCGGATTCCGCCATTGACTCAGTATGTCAGGGACAACTGGCCTTCCAAGCCTGAGGAGTTTTTCGCGGAGGCATATTCACTCTGGCGCACGGACCCCGAATATCTGAAGGCCAACGCGAAGCCGTTGTATGATTGGTTCACCGCCGGGCATTATCACGAATGAAAGAGAACAGCCCTTTTTTGGGCCAGAGACACGATGGGGGTAGAACACCGTATAGCCGGAAACTTTGACTGGCGTAATCTCGCAGTTTGCTGGATCGCCCGTATCACAGTGTGAAATGACAGCATAAAACGATAATTTATGAAAGCTACCCAAACACTGCACGATTTGGGCCAGAGCCTCTGGCTTGACAACATCACGCGTGACTTGCTGAACAGCGGTACCCTTAAACGCTACATTGACGAACTCTCGGTGACAGGCTTGACCTCCAACCCGACGATCTTTGATCACGCCCTCAAGAACAGCGCCGCCTACGATGCCGCGGTTCGCGAGGAACTGGCGAAGGGGAAAACCGGCGAAACTCTTTTTTTCGATCTGGCGCTGGATGATCTGACGCGGGCCGCTGATCTGTTCCGGCCAGTTCACGACCGTACGAACGGGGTGGACGGATGGGTGTCTCTGGAGGTGTCGCCACTCCTGGCGCACGACACAGCCAGCACCATCGTCGCCGCCAGGGAGCTTTTTGCCAGGGCGGCACGGCCCAACCTGTTCATCAAAATCCCCGGCACCAAGGAAGGTTTGAGTGCCATCGAGGAGGCAATTTTTGCGGGAGTGCCGGTCAACGTGACGCTCCTGTTCTCGCGCGAGCAATACGTGGCGGCGTCCGAGGCTTATCTGCGGGGTCTTGAACGACGCATGGCGGCCGGACTCAATCCTCAGGTCGGCTCCGTCGCCTCGATGTTCATCAGTCGTTGGGACGTCGCGGTGGCCGACAAAGTGCCGGAGGCATTGCGCAACCGCCTCGGCATCGCCATTGCCGGCCGGACCTACAAGGCCTATGTCGAAGCTTTGCGCAACCCGCGCTGGCAGCGCGCCTACAATGCCGGCGCCCGCCCGCAGCGCCTGCTCTGGGCCAGCACCGGCACCAAGGATCCAAAAGCCTCGGATATTCTGTATATCAAAGCCCTCGCTTCTCCTTTCACGGTGAACACCATGCCGGAGGAAACATTGAAGGCTTTCGCGGATCATGGCGAACTTGGCAAAATCATGGCGGCGAACGGTGGTGGTTGCGAAAAAGTTTTGGCCGGGTTTGCGAAAGCGGGCGTCAACGTGGACGGTCTGGCCGCCCAGCTTCAGGACGAGGGCGCAAAATCGTTTGTGAAATCCTGGAATGAATTGCTGGCGGTGATCGCATCCAAAAGCGACGTGCTCAAGAAGGCGGCTTAGGAAGCAAAAAGTTAATTGATGAATGTGCTGGTTATTGATATTGGCGGGACCCACGTCAAGATTCTCGCGACCGGGCAAAAGGAGCACCGCGAATTCGTGTCCGGGCCGAAGCTTACCGCCGCGATGATGGTGGCGGGAGTGCGGAAACTCGCCAAAGGCTGGAATTATGGCGCGGTGTCCATTGGCTACCCTGGACCGGTTTGTCACAATCGGCCGATCTCGGAACCCTATAACTTAGGCACGGGATGGGTCGCGTTTGACTATCGATCCGCTTTTAAGCGACCAGTGAAGGTCATCAACGATGCCGCCATGCAAGCCTTGGGGAGCTACAAGACGGGCCGGATGCTATTTCTCGGCCTGGGCACCGGCCTCGGTTCAGCCATGATTGTAGGGGGCCTCTTGGAACCGATGGAATTGGGCCACCTGCCTTACAAGAAGGCGACTTACGAGGATTATGTTGGGATTCGAGGATTGGAAAAGTACGGGAACGTGAAATGGCAGAAGTTCGTCACTGATGTCGTGAAACGATTGATAGCCGCCCTTGAACCCGACGACGTAGTTCTCGGCGGCGGCAACATCCACAGACTAACCGTTCTGCCACCCGGCTGCCGGGCGGGCGGGAACGATAATGCCTTTCTCGGCGGGTTTCGTTTGTGGCCGGAAGCTGGCAGGCTCCCAAATTCCACTCACGCAAGGCCTCATCTTAACCAGCGCGAAGCAAAAGCCGTCGTCTGAAACAAAACGCAAAATCACAAATATGGAACCAACGATCAAACCACTCAACCAGCGTCCGGCTTGGAAGTCCCTCGGCACACACTACAAGAATATCCAAAAAATCCATCTTCGAGAATTGTTTGCCGATGATCCGAAACGCGGCGAGCGTCTGACGGTCAAGGCGGCGGGCCTCTTTCTGGACTATTCGAAGAACCGCATCACTGACCAGACCCTTAAACTGCTGCTCCAACTGGCCGCCGAATCCGGCTTGCGCGACAAAATTGACGCGATGTTCAACGGTGAAAAAATCAACATCACGGAGAACCGGGCCGTCTTGCATGTCGCGTTGCGGGCGCCGAAAGGGGCAAGCATCTTCGTGGACGGCAAAAATGTCGTGCCGGAAGTTCACGAGGTGCTCGACAAGATGGCTGAATTTTCCAACCGCGTTCGCAGCGGAGCATGGAAGGGCCATACCGGCAAACGCATCAAGAACGTCATCAACGTCGGCATCGGCGGTTCAGACCTCGGTCCCGTAATGGCTTATGAAGCGCTCAAACACTACAGCGACCGCGCGATGACTTTTCGATTCGTCTCCAACGTGGACGGGATTGATTTCGTGGAAACTACGCGCGATCTCGATCCGACCGAAACACTGTTCATCATTTCGTCAAAGACCTTCACCACGCTGGAGACGATGACCAATGCCCAAACCGCGCGTGACTGGGTGCTTGCAGCTCTGGGCGGTGACGCCAAGGCCGTGGCAAAACACTTCGTGGCGGTTTCGACGAATGCCGAAAAAGTCTCCGAGTTCGGCATTGATACGGTGAACATGTTCGGCTTCTGGGACTGGGTCGGCGGACGTTACTCGATGGATTCGGCCATTGGTCTTTCGACGATGCTGGCGGTTGGGCCGGACGAGTTTCGCGCGCTGCTGAAAGGCTTTCACCAGGTGGACGAGCATTTTCGCACCGCTCCCTTTGAAAGCAATCTGCCGGTGCTCATGGGACTCCTTTCGGTCTGGAACAACAACTTTCTCGGCGCGCCAACAGTCGCGGTTTTGCCCTATGAGCAATACCTAAAACGCTTCCCCGCTTATCTTCAACAGTTGACGATGGAGAGCAACGGCAAGCACGTCACGCTTGACGGGAAAAAAGTGGAGTGCCAGACCGGGCCCGTTTATTGGGGCGAACCCGGCACCAATGGCCAGCACTCGTTTTATCAGTTGATTCATCAGGGGACACGGCTCATCCCATGTGACTTCATCGCGTTTGCCCATTCGCTCACCCCATTGGGGCGCCATCACGATATCCTGTTGGCGAACGTATTTGCCCAGGCCGAGGCCCTGGCGTTCGGCAAGACGTACGAGGAGGTCAAAGCCGAAGGCACGCCGGATTGGCTCGTGCCCCATCGTGTTTTCGAAGGCAATAGACCATCCAATCTGATTTTGGCCGACCGGCTGACGCCGGAAATCCTCGGCCAACTTGTCGCGCTCTACGAGCACAGTGTATTTACGCAGGGGCTGATTTGGAACATTGATTCATTCGATCAGTGGGGCGTCGAATTGGGCAAGGTGCTGGCCCAGCGAATCGTTCCTGAACTTGAGAGCGCGGCCGTACCCAACCTCAAACATGACAGTTCGACCAACAACCTGATCCGGCGTTATCGAAAAATGAAGGAGACAAAATGAAAACGTCGGCCTCAGCTTTGTTCATGGGGGTCGTTCTCCGTCCAAAACCCCTCGTATACTCATTATGCATGAAGAACTAAACGTCCTCGTCGCCAAGGCGAAGCAGCTCGAAAGTGAAATGCTCGCCGAAATTCGAGAAGGGCGCCAGAAGTTCGGCTATGAAATGGAGGGACGGGTTGTTCGCTTCGATGCAGCCGTGAGTGCCGAGCATCGAAAGATGGCGAAATCCTTGGCCCCTTACCTTCTCGAAGCGAAATGGCTGAATATTATCACCGCCCCGATGATTTGGTTTTGTGTTCTTCCGATTTTATTCATGGATGTCGTGGCGGAAGTGTATCAGTTCGTTTGTTTCCCGATCTATGGAATTCCGAAGGTGAGACGGCGGGACTACGTCGTGATGGACCGCGGCCGGCTGCTCTATCTCAACTCCATGGAACGGTTTAACTGTGTCTATTGCGGATATGTCAATGGAGTGCTTGCTTATGTTCAGGAAGTCGCCGGGAGAACCGAGCAGCACTGGTGTCCAATCAAACATGCGGTGAGCCTCAAAACCCGGCATAGCCGTTACCAGCATTTCCTGGATTACGGCGACGCCGAACAATACTGCAAACGCCTCGAGGAAGTGCGAAGGGATTTCGCGGACTTGAAAAAGGCCTCTATGAGCGCTGCGCTTCCACTCAACTCGCGAATAAATTAATCCTGAAAACACCCAAGTCATTTATGGCGTCCGGATCTGAATAGTAGGGTTACACCCCATAGCGAGACGGCCGACGACAGCGCAGTCTGAATTACGGCACCAGTGCGGAGCGCCTTGAAATCAATTTCATAAACCGGCTGACGGGCGGAAGCGGTCAACGAATTGAGGCGGAATGTCAAGAACACGAGAACTTTTATGCTAAGCACAGCCAAAACGCTCAAGGGTTACAAGTTGGACAGCCTGGACGGTGAAATCGGCAAGGTCCGAGAATTCTACTTTGATGACCGGCACTGGACCATTCGCTACCTGGTCGCGGATACGGAATACTGGCTTCCGGGACGCCAGGTGCTCATTTCCCCCTACGCGCTGGTGGCCATCAATGGGGACATTTTCCATCCCCAAATCAAGATTGACTTAACCAAGGCGCAAATCAAAGCGAGTCCGTCGCTGGACAACGACAAGCCCGTCTCGCGCCAGTTCGAGGAGGAATACTATGGCTATTATAGCTGGCCGAGGTATTGGGCCGGTCCCTATAGTTGGGGATCACATCCCTATATCGCGCGCAACCGGGTAAAGGGCGGGGAACATCCGCAAGCCGGGAAGCCGTTGGATTATCATTTGCGCAGCACGCACGAAGTCACCGGTTATCACGCCCAGGCGAACGACGGCGATATTGGAAAGATCGAAGATTTTGTCATCGATGACGAGACCTGGGCCATTCGTTATCTCATCGTGGCCACAACCCACTGGTGGCTGGGCAAAAAGGTCTTGGTTTCACCGCGATGGATTCAGAATGTGAGTTGGGGCGAACAGAAAGTGGTCTTCGATCTCTCCCGCGAGACCATAAAGCAATCTCCGGAATACACCGCCGATATGCCATTAACCCGGGATTACGAAGCCAGACTGCATCAACATTACCATCGCCAGGGATACTGGCAGGCTGAACTGGCGACCAAATGAGGTTAATGACCACAGCCGATTGCACCCGAGCCTTTTCCCCTTTCGTCAGCGCGCCAATCGGTGGCTAGGCGGAAGGAATTTAATCAACAAATATGAACGCAAACACGCTTAGCCCGGATCTGCTGCAGAAAATGAACGCCTATTGGCGCGCCGCCAACTATCTGTCAGTCGGCCAGATCTATCTTTATGACAATCCGCTGCTCAAGCAGCCGCTCAAACTCTCGCACGTCAAGCCGCTGGTGGTCGGACACTGGGGCACGACGCCGGGCCAAAACTTCATTTATGTGCATTTGAACCGGGTCATCAAGAAGTACGACCTCGATATGTTTTATGTGGCCGGTCCCGGTCACGGCGGCCCGGCGATCGTGGGCAACGTTTACCTCGAGGGCACCTGGAGCGAGGTGTATCCGAACGTCACCCAGGACGAGGCCGGTCTGAAAGAGCTGTTCACCCAGTTCTCTTTTCCCGGCGGGATTTCCAGTCACGTGGCGCCAACCACGCCGGGCTCGATTCACGAAGGTGGCGAACTCGGCTATTCGCTGTCACACGCTTTCGGGGCGGCCTTTGATAATCCTGGTCTTATCGTCGCCTGCGTCGTCGGCGATGGTGAAGCGGAGACGGGGCCGCTCGCCACGGCCTGGCAGTCCAACAAATTTCTCGACCCGATCACCGATGGGGCTGTCCTGCCCATTTTACACCTGAATGGATTCAAAATCAGCAACCCCACCGTTCTGGCGCGGATTGAGCCGGACGAGTTGGAGCAGTTTTTCCGCGGCTGCGGCTGGACGCCGTATTTTGTCGAAGGCGACGAGCCGGAAAAGATGCACGAACTCATGGCCACTGTTTTGGAGAAGGCCATCAATGACATCCGACAAATCCAAAAAAATGCGCGGGACAAGAAAGACCCGACTCGCCCTCGCTGGCCTATGATTGTGCTCAAGTCGCCGAAAGGGTGGACGGGGCCAAAAGAAGTGGATGGCCTGAAAATCGAAGGCACCTTCCGCGCCCATCAAGTGCCGCTGCTGGTGGATGCCGGGCATCCTGAACATGTCCAACTGCTTGAAAATTGGATGAAGAGCTACAAGGCCGAGGAGTTGTTCGACGCCAATGGACGGTTGAGGCCGGAACTGCAAGATTTGGCTCCAAAAGGCAACCGCCGGATGGGATCCAATCCGCACGCCAACGGCGGTCTTCTATTGCGCGACCTGCGAATGCCGGATTTCCACGACCATGCGGTGCAGGTGCCCTCACCGGGCGCTCTTGAAGGTCAGGATACTTTGGTGCTAGGCAAATTCCTGCGGGATGTCGAGAAGTTGAATGGGCATAATTTCCGCATCTTCGGCCCCGACGAAACACTCTCCAACCTGCTGGGGGCGGTTTTTGAGGTCAGTGACCGGCAATGGGACGCGCGCAAAGTTAAAAATGATGAATTCCTGGCGCCGGCCGGGCGGGTGTTGGATTCCATGCTCAGCGAGCACCAGTGCGAAGGCTGGCTGGAAGGTTACCTGCTCACGGGCAGGCACGGATTATTCAACAGTTACGAAGCCTTCATCCGCATCGTGGACTCCATGTTTTCGCAACACGCCAAATGGCTGAAAGTCACGTTGGAACTGCCTTGGCGCCGTAAGATTGCGTCGTTGAATTATCTGCTCGCCTCTCATGTCTGGCAGCAGGATCACAATGGGTTTACCCATCAGGACCCCGGCTTCCTTGATCATGTCGTCAACAAGAAAGCCGACATCGTGCGCGTTTATCTGCCTGCTGACGCAAACTGTCTGTTATCAGTCTTCGACCATTGTCTGCGCAGCCGCCATTACGTCAATGTAGTGGTGGCGGGCAAACATCCTTTGCCTCAGTGGTTGACCATGGATCAGGCCGTCGTGCATTGCACGCAAGGCATTGGAATCTGGCAATGGGCCAGCAACGACCAAGGCAGCGAGCCGGATGTGGTGATGGCCTGTTGCGGCGACACCCCTACGCTGGAGACCATGGCCGCCGTTTCCATCCTGCGCGAACACTTGCCGGACTTGAGAATCCGGGTGATTAATGTGGTGGACCTCATGAAGCTTCAGCCAGCGAGCGAACATCCGCACGGATTGAGCGAAACGGATTACGACTCACTTTTCACGAAAGACAAACACATCGTTTTTAATTTCCACGGCTATCCCTGGTTGGTCCACAAACTTACCTACCGCCGGACCAATCGCAATCTCCACGTCCGCGGTTACAAGGAAGAGGGCACCATTACGACGCCATTCGACATGCGGGTGCAGAATGAAATTGACCGTTTTCATTTGGTGCAAGACGTGGTGGATCGGATGCCAGATTTGGGTTCCAAAGGCTCCTACTTGAAGCAGCAAATGAAAGACAAGCTGATCGAACACAAACATTTCGTCGATAAGCACGGCCAGGACCTGCCCGAAATCCGAAACTGGAAATGGGGTCAGCGCGAAATATCGGCCGCCATACCGGCAACCAAAAGGAAGACGGACGAAACAATTCTGGCGCCCAGGCTGGATCGAATCAAAGGAAAGCAAAATGCCCATTCAACTTAGCGAAGAGAACGGCGGAAAGCTGCTCGCCGTCCAGGTCAGCGGAAAACTGGCCAAAGCGGATTACGAGCATTTTGTGCCCTCATTCGGACGGCTCGTCCAGCAGAATAGAAAGCTGCGCGTGTTATTCGATTTGAACGGTTTTGCCGGCTGGGACGCCGACTCTGGCCTGCTTTGGGACGATATCAAGTTCAATCACAAACACTCCGCCAACCTGGAACGGTTGGCGATGGTGGTGGATAAGAAATGGCGGCATGGCATGGCAACCTTCTGCAAATCGTTTACCAAAGCGACTGTCCGATACTTTAACCAGGCAAAGGCCGCCGATGCCCGGTTGTGGCTGGACGAAGGTGTTCGCGTCGAGAATGCAGGGAAGCAATGAGTGCGATGAAACATAGTGAACACCAGCACGGAGACCCAAACGGCGGCAGCGTTCATTCGGGAAGCCCTTACTGGACGCGGGCGCATCGTGATTGGCGTGTTTGGATCGGAGTGGTGTTGATGCTGGCCGCCATGATTGTGTACTTGATGACCAATGATTTGGCTTGGGGACCACACCTCCAATCACAACAGCCGCTTTTGGATGCCACTGGAAAATAGCCATGAATGCCCAAACACTTACAGATAATGCGCGAAAGCTGGTTGACGACCACAAAGGCCTGCTGGCCATGGATGAAAGCAACCCAACCTGCAACAAGCGTTTTGCAAAGTTGGGCATTCCTCAAACGGTGGAGACCCGGCGCGCGTATCGGGAATTGATCGTCACTACGCCCGGGCTGGGGGAGAGCATCAGCGGTGTGATCCTTTATGACGAAACCATTCGCCAGCAAAAGAAGGACGGCACCCCCTTTCTTAAAGTCCTCGACGGAGCGGGAATTATTCCCGGCATCAAAGTGGACACCGGGGCCAAAGACCTGGCCGCTCATCCCGGCGAAAAAATCACCGAAGGTCTGGATGGATTGCGGTTTCGCCTCCAGGAGTATTTCCAAATGGGGGCTCGTTTTGCCAAATGGCGCGCCGTGATTTCGATCGGCGAAGGCATTCCCAGCCGGAGTTGCATCGAGGCCAACGCGCAGGCCTTGGCCCGTTACGCCGCGTTGTGTCAGGAATCCGGATTGGTTCCGGTTGTCGAACCCGAGGTGCTCATGGACGGAGCACACACTCTGGAGCGATGCCGCAAAGTGACCGAGGAGGTTCTGCGAAATGTTTTCATCCAACTAAATTGCCAGCGCGTTCTGCTGGAAGGGATGATTCTGAAGCCCAACATGGTGCTTCCTGGGTTGAACTGTCCGACGCAAGAATCCATTGATGAGGTGGCCGACATCACGGTGCAGAGTCTGTTGCGAACCGTCCCCGCCGCAGTTCCGGGAATTGATTTCTTGTCGGGCGGCCAATCCGGTGAACTGGCCTCGGCCCGTTTGAACGCCATGAATGTCCGATTCAAATCGCGCCTGCCTTGGTCCCTGGCGTTTTCGTTTGCCCGTGCCATCCAGCAACCGGCTTTGGAGATTTGGCTGGGCCAAGAATCCAATATTAAAGCAGCGCAGCAAGCTCTGGTACATCGCGCCCGGTGCAATCGCGCCGCGCGCCTGGGAGAATACGCCGCGACGATGGAGCGAGCCTAACTGGAAGCGAAAATGGAAACCACAACTACTTGCTCCACCCTCGGCGTGGTCGCGTCCGTGCGCGGCAGTGTCGTGGATGTAAGGTTCGACGGGGATTTGCCGCCGGTTAACTCGGTGCTGCGCACCGGGGCGCAGCAACAAATCGTCATCGAGGTGCTGGCGCAGCGGGATGCGCGCCATGTGCGCGGGATAGCTTTGACGCCCACGCAAGGTCTGGCACGCGGCATGGCGGTCACAAACACGGGCGGGCCGTTGAAAGCCCCGGTGGGTAAAGCCATTCTCTCCCGGATGTTCGATGTGTTCGGCAACACGATCGACCGTCAGCCGGCGCCGACGGATGTCCAATGGCGTTCCGTGCATCGTGATCCGCCGCCCTTGGCGCGGCGTTCCACCAAATCGGAAATTTTCGAGACCGGCATCAAAGTCATTGATGTACTGGTGCCGCTGGAACGCGGCGGCAAGGCCGGACTCTTCGGCGGGGCGGGCGTGGGCAAGACGGTGTTGCTTACGGAGATGATTCACAACGAGATCAGTCATCAAAAAGGGGTGAGCATTTTTTGTGGTATCGGGGAGCGCTGCCGGGAAGGCGAGGAGCTTTACCGCCAGATGAAAGAAGCCAACGTGTTGCCCAACATGGTGATGGTATATGGCCAGATGAACGAGCCTCCCGGCAGCCGATTCCGCGTGGGCCTGGCCGCGCTCACGATGGCCGAGTATTTCCGGGACGATGAACATCGCGACGTGCTGCTGCTCATTGATAATATATTTCGCTTTATCCAGGCCGGCATGGAGGTGTCCGGCTTGATGGGCCAGATGCCATCACGTCTCGGTTATCAGCCCACGATGGGCACGGAGCTCTCGGGTCTGGAGGAGCGCATCGCCAATACGGATACCGGCGCCATCACCTCGATTCAGGCGGTTTATGTGCCGGCGGATGATTTCACTGATCCAGCGGCCGTGCATACTTTCTCGCATCTTTCCGCATCCATTGTGCTTTCGCGCAAGCGGGCCAGCGAAGGACTGTTCCCGGCCATTGATCCGCTGCAATCCAATTCCAAGATGGCCACACCGGGAATTGTGGGCGAACGGCATTACGCCCTGGCCCAGGAAATCCGCCGCACGCTCGCGCAATACAGTGAACTCAAGGACATCATCGCCATGCTCGGTCTGGAGCAGCTTTCGCCCGAGGATCGGAAGGTGGTTGGACGCGCCCGCTTGCTGGAGCGTTTTCTCACGCAGCCGTTTTTCACCACCGAACAGTTCACCGGCCTGACCGGAAAGCTCGTCAGTCTCAAGGACTCGCTGGACGGATGCGAACGAATTCTGCGCGATGAATTCAAGGACTACCCGGAGAGCGGTCTCTACATGATCGGCCCAATCAGCGAAGCGAAGGGAAAACCGAAACCCGTTTCGCCCGCAGGCCCATCAACACCGGAGTCAAAGCCTGCAACCAAGGCCAATCCGGATCAACCGGATGAGGCCAAACCTGCGGCCAAGGTGGAGACAAAGGCAGAGGCAAAACCGAAGGTCGCTTCGGAGGTCGAACCCAAGGCTGCCCCAAAGCCGCCTTCGATTTCACCGGCGAAGCCCGCGCCAGAATCATCAAAGCCGCCCGAAGCGAAACCTCAACCCAAGGTCGAACATGCCGACGTCGCTCATGCATCTTAAAGTTCTCCTGCCGTTCCAAGTTTTCGCCGAGAACAACGGCGTATCCCGCATCGTCGCGGAGACGCACGAAGGCTCGTTCGGACTCCTGCCGCACCGGCTCGATTGTGTGGCCGCGCTCGTACCGGGAATTTTATCCTATCAGACTGAATCCGGCCCGGAAGTTTTGGTGGCCGTGGATGAAGGTGTCTTGGTCAAGACTGGAATGGACGTGCTTGTTTCCGTGCGCCGAGCTATTGGCGGAACGGACCTCGGCCAATTGCACGCGGCGGTGGAAAAGGAATTCCTGACACTGGACGAGGACGAACAAAGCGTGCGCATCGCAGTGGCCAAGTTGGAGACCGGGTTTCTGCGACGCTTCGCGACCTTGCAACATGAATAACGTGCCAAAGAAAATCCTGAGGAGCGAGCCATCCTTCGCCGAAGAAATCGGTGCGAAAGCCACCCGCAAGATCAAAGCGCGCAAATCCACGCAGGGCGTCTGGTTTGGCCTGGGCATGATGGGGCTGGTCGGCTGGTCCGTGGCCGTGCCTACGCTGCTGGGCGCGGCGCTCGGCATTTGGTTGGATAAACACCATCCCGGCAAACATCCGTGGACTTTGGCGATGTTGGTGGCCGGGTTGGTGGTTGGTTGTTTGAATGCGTGGTATTGGGTCGCAAAGGAAGAAAAGGCAATGCAGGACGAAACGGAGGACGACGATGAATGAAGGCTTCGGTCTTGTGCTTGCTTTGGCGGCTGGACTTTCTCTAGGTGCCATATTCTTTGGCGGTCTGTGGTGGACAGTGCGCAAGGGTGTTTCGTCCAAACGTCCGGCCTTCCTGTTTCTCGGAAGCCTGCTGTTGCGGATGAGCTTTGTCCTCGTTGGATTTTATTTTGTTGGGCGCGGGAATTGGCAGCGGCTGGTGGCGTGTCTGCTGGGATTCATCATCGCGCGATTCTGTGTGCTACGGCTGACCCGCACGCCGGTCGAGCATTCCTGCGGTGCAGCGAAGGAGGCCCCTCATGCGACTTAGCCCCGACCAGTTGATCTTTTGGCAGCACGGCTTTTTCAAACTCAATGGCACCATTGTGTTCACTTGGGGACTGATGTTCGTGCTGGTCGTCGGTTCCAAACTCATCACCCGCAAACTTTCCACCGACTTGAAGCGCTCACGCTGGCAGAACCTTTTGGAGATTGTTGTCACCGGCATCGAGAAACAAATCGAAGATGTCGGATTGAAGCATCCGAAAAAATATATCGGCTTTCTGGGCACACTCTTTTTGTTCGTCGCACTGGCTGCGCTCTGCACGATTATTCCCGGTTATGAACCCCCGACTGGTTCGCTGTCGACCACGACGGCGCTAGCGCTAAGCGTGTTTGTGGCCGTGCCATTGTTCGGCATCGAAGAACAGGGATTGGGGGGTTATCTCGCCTCCTACGCCAAGCCGACCTTCATCATGCTGCCGTTTAACATTATTAGTGAGCTTTCGCGCACCCTGGCCCTGGCGGTCCGCCTGTTCGGCAATATGATGAGCGGAGCGATGATCATCGCGATTTTGCTGACGATCACGCCTTTCCTTTTTCCAATCGTGATGACCGCGCTCGGTCTGCTGACCGGCATGGTGCAAGCCTACATTTTCAGCATCCTGGCAGCGGTTTACATCGCTGCGGCCACACGCACTCGCAAACCGAAGCCCGCGCTGGCGCCTAAAACTTGAACACCAACGACATAATCAAAGGACAAAACTATGGATAGCATTACAATCGTCGCAGTGGCCTCCATCGCCACCGCCGGCCTGACCACCGGTATCGGCTGCATGTGCCCCGCACTGGGAGAAGGGCGCTCCGTCGCAACGGCGCTGACCGCGCTGGCGCAGCAACCCGACGCCTCTGCCACCATCACCCGGACCCTTTTTGTTGGCCTGGCCATGATCGAATCCACGGCCATTTATTGTTTTGTGGTTTCGATGATTCTGATTTTCGCCAACCCGTTCTGGAACCATGTCATTGCCGGGGCGGCAACAGCGGGAGGAAAGTAAGCCTATGTTGATAGACTGGTTCACCGTGGCGGAGCAGGCGCTAAACTTCCTCATCCTGGTGTGGTTGATGAAGCGCTTTCTTTACAAACCCATCCTCAACGCCATTGACGCGCGGGAGAAACTAATCGCCAAGGAACTCGCGGATGCTGATGCAAAAAAGGCCGAAGCCCAGAAGGAACACGAAGATTTTCAGAAGAAAAACCAGGACTTTGACCAGCAACGAGCCGCACTTCTGACCAAAGCAACGGACGAGGCGAACGCCGAACGTCAGCGGCTCCTCGATGAAGCGAGGAAAGCGGCCGATGCACTGAGCGCCAAGCGGCAGGAGTCGCTCATCCATGACGCTCAAAACTTAAATCAAGCCATCAGTCGCCTGACGCAGAAGGAAGTATTCGCCATCACGCGCAAGGCGCTGACGGATCTGGCCACGACGAGTCTGGAAGAACGGATGGGCGAGGTGTTTGACCGACGTTTGCGGGAACTGGATGGGAGGGCGAAATCTGTGCTGGGCGATGCCCTTAGGAAGAATTCTGAACCCGCCCTGATTCGCAGCACTATTGATCTGCCTGCGGCGCAACGAGCGGCGATTCAAAATGCCCTCAATGAAACCTTTTCGGCTGAAATCCATATTCGATTCGAGACCGCGCCGGATTTGGTCAGCGGCATCGAACTGACAACGAACGGCCAAAAAGTGGGATGGAGCATCGCGGACTATTTGGAGTCACTCGAAAAGGGTGTCGGCGATCTGCTGAAGGAGAAGGATGAGCCTGAGGCTAAAGCCGCGCCAGAACCCGAAATCCAGGCCACGCCAAAACCTCAACCTGTCCCCGAACCAAATCCCGAAGTCAAAGTTGAGCCTAATACTGCCCCCAAAGCCGAACCTAAACCTAACGCTGACATTAACGCTAAAATCGAGCTTCAACCCAAACCTGCAACAGCGAAGGACCTTAAACCTAAAGCCAGGGTCGAGGTGAAGGATGGAGAACTCGAGCCCGTATTGAAGGCCTGATGAACACCGCTCCTGAAAGCTTGCAGAGCGTCTTCGACCGCACTTTTGCCGGGATTAGCCAGGTGCTGGAAGGCTTTACGCCACAAATGAGGCTGCGGGAGGTGGGCACGGTCATCAGTGTCGCCACTGGCATCGCCAAAGTCTCCGGTCTTCCCGGCGTGGGTTTTGAAGAGTTGGTAAAATTTCCCGGCGATGTGCTCGGCATCGCCTTCAACGTGGACGAAGATGAAATCGGCGTAGTGCTGCTCGGCGCTTATCAAGATCTTCACGCCGGTGATGAGGTCGAACGCACGGGGCGGGTGATGGATGTGGCCGTCGGCGATGAATTGCTGGGCCGTGTCATTGACCCGCTCGGCCAGCCCCTCGATGGCAAAGGGCCAGTGGCCTCCAGCCAGCGCCTGCCTATCGAACGCCCTGCGGCGGCTATCATGGACCGATCGCCGGTCACAGTCCCGCTCCAGACTGGACTCATGGTCATTGATGCCCTTATCCCCATTGGGCGCGGCCAGCGCGAATTGATCCTGGGCGATCGCCAGACGGGCAAGACGGCCATTGCCTTGGACAGCATTTTGAACCAGCGTGGGAAAAATGTGATCTGCGTTTATTGCGCCATCGGCCAAAGGGCATCCGCCGTCGCCAAGGTCATCGCGAACCTTCGCGAAAAAGGGGCGATGGACTATACCGTGGTTGTCGTCGCCGAAGGCAACGACGCGCCCGGCCTCACGTATGTTACGCCCTATGCGGCCACCAGCATCGCCGAATATTTCATGGAAAAGGGCCGTGACGTGCTGATCGTTTACGACAATCTGACGCAGCACGCCGAAGCCTATCGCGAGTTATCCCTCCTGTTGCGCCGTCCGCCCGGGCGCGAAGCGTTTCCCGGCGACATCTTCTATATTCATTCTCGAATGTTGGAACGGGCAACCCACTTGAGCAAGGAACGCGGGGGCGGTTCGCTCACCGCCCTGCCCATCATCGAGACCGAAGCGCAGGACATCTCCGCTTATATTCCGACCAACCTTATCTCCATCACCGATGGACAGATTTATCTTTCGCCGTCACTGTTTGAATTAGGCGTGCTGCCGGCGGTGGATGTGGGCAAATCTGTTTCTCGCGTCGGTGGCGAAGCCCAATGGGCGGCTTACCGCGCCGTCGCGGGCGACCTCAAGCTCGCTTATGCCCAGTTCGAGGAACTCGAAACCTTCGCGCGGTTTGGCGCGCGTTTGGACGATGACACACGCAAGATCATTGAGCATGGACGGCGAATTCGCGCCTGCCTTAAACAGCCGGAATCCGCCCCGCTGGCGGTGCCCGCACAGATTACCGTCCTCCTGGCATTGACCGCGAATCTGTTCGATCCAGTACCGCTTGAGAAGATGGCGGAGGCCGGGCACGCCGTGCGCGAAGCTGCGTCCAGCATCCCAGCGGAGATCAGTGCTCGATTTGAAACCGCTGCAAAATTGGGTGACGAGGACAAAAAGGCGATAATTGAAATCGCCCGTCAAGCGCTCGCACCCTTCCAACCCAAGCCAGCCCCCAAGCCCGAAGTTAAGCCCGAAGTTAAGCCGGAAACCAAACCGGATGTTAAGGTCGAGCCGAAAGCTGAAACGAAAGGTGATACCAAAAAGAAAGCCGATGCCAAACCCAAGGAGCAGGTTAAACCCAAATCCGCCCCTGAAGTTAAGGCAGAGACTAAACCTGGGATCGAATCCAAACCGGAACCGCCGGCGGAAGTCAAACCGGTGGCGACTGGCCCCAAGGAGAAGCCATGAGCGAGAACACGGCGAGCCTGACCCGAAAGATCAGCAGCGCTGGCGATCTTCAATCCGTCGTTCGCACGATGAAGGCTCTGGCTGCTTCGAGCATCGGACAATACGATAAATCGGTGCGCGCACTGGGTGACTATTATCGCACCGTCGAACTCGGGCTGGGCGCGTGTTTTCGGAAAAGCGGTCCAATGGCTCCAGTAGTAAAACGAAAAGGACAAACCGACGCCGGTGCCATTGGCGCGGTCGTCTTCGGTTCTGACCAGGGATTGGTGGGTCAGTTTAACGACGTGGTGGCTGATTATGCCGTCAAAACCCTCGCTGCTTTGCCTGGCAAACCCGAGGTCTGGGCGGTGGGAGATCGGGTTCACGCCCGTTTAGTGGATGCGGGCCTGCCGGTAATGGGGATTTTTGCCGTGCCGAATTCCGTGCAGGCCATCACCCCGCTCGTCGGAGAGATTCAAGTCGAGAGCGAAGCGCGTCGGGCCAAAGGCGAGTATGCGCGCCTCTATGTCTTCCACAACCGGCCGAAGTCCGGGGCGCTCTACGAGCCAGTCAGCCAACGGTTGTTGCCTCTTGACGCGCCATGGCAGGAGGGTCTGGCCAAACTTCCCTGGCCGACGAAGCTGTTGCCCGAAGTCATGTGCAGCGGCACCGTGACTCTGCGGGCGCTCATCCGCGAATATCTATTTATCTCCATCTTCCGCGCCTGTGCCGAATCCCTTGCCAGTGAAAACGCGAGCCGTTTGGCCGCGATGGAACGCGCCGATAAGAACATTGATGATTTGCTGGAGACTCTTCACACCACCTTCCACCGAATACGCCAGGCGGGCATTGACGAGGAACTATTCGATGTGATCGCCGGCTTCGAGGCCCTGTCAAAAGGAAAAAGCGTAGAAGTGTAGATTGAGCAAACTGGCTAAGACAGTGAAAATGAAGATCAATTCAAAGGATTTCCGGGTGAGGCCCGGGGAAAAGGTCAAACTCCAGGCATGGCCGACGGCGGTAAAGTCCATCTGTAATTCAAAAAAAGCGTACCGAAAATTTCTGGAAGATCATGTCGAGAAATTGAGTGCGCTGCAAAACCTGCATTACGCCTCCAGCCGTTATGCGTTGTTGCTGATATTTCAGGGAATGGACGCTGGCGGCAAAGACGGGGCGATCCGGCACGTCATGTCCGGAGTCAATCCGCAAGGCTGCGAGGTTTTCAGCTTCAAACAGCCAAGTGAGGAGGAACTGAAGCACGATTTTCTTTGGCGTACGACCCGGCATCTGCCGGAACGCGGGCGGATCGGCATCTTCAATCGTTCCTACTATGAGGAAGTGCTCGTTGTCCGGGTCCATCCAGAGATTCTTTCGAACCAAGGGCTGCCGGCTGAGTTGCTCGACGAAAAGTCCATTTGGAAGGAGCGGTATCGTTCCATCGTTGACTTGGAGGAGCACCTCCACCGCAACGGCACACGAATCATTAAGTTTTTTCTCCACTTGTCGAAGGGCGAACAACGAAAGCGCTTCCTCGAGCGCATTGATGAGCCGGATAAGAACTGGAAATTCAGCCTCGCGGACCTGCAGGAGAGGAAATTCTGGCGGCGCTATATGGACGCCTACGAAGATTGCCTTAACGCAACCAGCACCCATCACATCCCTTGGTACATCGTTCCAGCGGACGATAAGGACAATGCCCGGCTGATCGTTTCCCGAATTGTCATTGATGCGCTCGATGATCTTAAGATGGCGTATCCCAAGACCACCGCAAAACGCCGCCGGGAATTAAAATCCATCCGCGATCACCTGTAAGGAAATGAGATTTAGTCAAAACACATAACGTTAGTCAAACAGAAGGAATTCAAAATGCCCATTCAACTAAATCAAGAAGACGGCGGCAAGATTCTCGTCGTCCAGGCAAACCGACAGGCAGCCGAACCCAGCGTAAGGCAGCGATACCACCTGGAAATCGGGCGTGGTTCCAAACAGAATGCGTCCCACGGCAATGGCGCTGGCCGAAGCTCCGAAGGTGACAATGGCGGTGCGGGTATCAAACCGGCGGGTCAATTCCTCCAGCACAAAAACGGCACCGGCAATCGGGGCATTAAACGCCACAGACAGTCCGGCCCCCGCACCGGCGGCCAACAGCAAACGGCAATCCGGTTCGTTGCGCCGGAAAGATCCCCCCAGCAAATAGCCAAGACTCGCTCCCATCTGCACGCTTGGCCCCTCGCGCCCCAAAGCGAGACCGGAGCCGATGGCCAGCAAACCGCCCTAAAATTTCACTAATATTAATTGCGGCGGTGCCGGTGGGAGTTCCTCGTTCAGGACTACCTCGACATGTGGTATGCCGCTACCTGAAGCAAGAGGCGCAAAGCGACGAACCAGCCAGGCGGCCAGCGCCACCGCTGCCGAGCAGGTCCCCGATACGCACAACATGCCGGCCAGATTCCAGTGGTGCATCCAATTCAGAAACTCATTACGCCAGATTTCGGCATGTTCAAGCGACAACCGGAACAGGCCGCAAATCAGCCCCACCCCACATCCAACCAACAATGATATGACCGCCAGTACCGACAGGCTGCTCTTGGGTTGCGGCGGCGAACCAGTTGCAACTGTATGGGTTGTGGTTCATCCCTCATCCGCATTGTCTTGGGAATGACGTGAGCGGCTTGACCGCATTCGCCTGTTTTCGCTGGTCGTCGCGCCTTTGCCCGTGCCGTTGGAGCTGACCAGACCAAAGACTTCACCTTCATTGACTGAAAGGCTCAGGGCGTCAACCATGATCCACAAGCCCAAGCGGATGGTCAGGTCTTTAATCTCAAGAACAACGTTGCTCATTATTCCATCTTCAAAATGTATCCTTCGGCCGCGTAAACAATGGGGTATACACCCCATGCCTCCTCCAAGCACTTCATCAGCCTTACGGAGATCACCCCATAGCAGTTGTCCACGCGTCCGTGCATGGTGGAGCCGGGAACGGAAGCCTCTCCTTAATTGGCGGGACGACCGCCCATCAAATTAACAAACAAAAACTATTAGCATGAGCGCACTTAAAACATTATTTGAGGCGGACCCCATTCTTTAGACCACGGAGCGCAGAAAATAAGATGGACTCTTGCAGTCTGCTGTCATTCATGTTTATGTTTGACGGCTGTTCACTCTGCGCTTCAAAACCTTTTCGAAAAGAGAGAACGAGCCGTGTATCACACCGCCCGTCCTCCCTCTCCGTTTTCTTAGGGTTCCCAACTCTACCGCCGCAGGCGGTCTGTTGTCAAGTCTTTTGATTCTCCCCCTCTTTCTGCCAAGTAGTGCGATCTTCTTTGTCTTTCTGGGGCCGCATCGCTTCCCATTTGGCCGGTAGGGCTCCGTGTGCTCCGGGATCAAAGTACACTTCCGCCGGCGTCGCATAATCCAGCGCTTCGTGTGGGCGGACCTGATTGTATCCATCAAACCACCGACCCAGGCCGCGCCCGGCGGCCAGCCCATCGCCGTAATCCTGCAAATAGATGTCCTCATATTTGGCGCTCCGCCACAGCCGTTCGATAAACCGGTTGTCCATCCAGCGGCCCCGGCCATCCATGCTCACGTCCACTCCCGCCGATTCCACCGCGTCGATAAACATCGGCGAAGTGAACTGTGCGCCTTGATCGGTGTTGGAGATCAGCGGGGCCTGCCGTCCCACCCGCAACGCCGCTTCCCAAGCGTCCACACAAAAGGCCGCCTCCATCGTGTTGCTCAACCGCCAACCCAGGACGTAACGGCTCCACCAATCCATCACCGCCACTAAATACATAAACCCCCGCGCCATAGGCACATATGTGATGTCCAAACACCAGACCTGATCCGGTCCTGTCACCTCCAAATCGCGCAACAGATACGGATAAATCTGATGGCCCGGCCCCGGCACACTGGTCCTGGGCTTGGCGTAGATCGCCTCGATCCCCATCAAACGCAGCAACCGCACTACCCGCTTGCGATTGATTTCTAATCCCTCCCGGCGCAAGAGCGCCGTCAGCTTGCGACTCCCATAAACCGGATGCTCCAAGTGCATCTCGTCCAACCGTCGCATCAGCGCCAGGTTCTCCTCCGTCTCCGGGCAGCACTGGTAATAGTAACTGCTGCGGCTCAATTCCAGCAGCTCGCACTGCCGCCGGAGACTGATCTGCGGATCGGCGCTGATCAATTCTGTCAAACATGTTAGAGTCCCAGTTGTCTGGACTTTTTTTTAAGCCAGTCCAGGTCCACCGTCAGTTGCCCAATCTTCTGATGCAATTGGGCAATCAATTGCTCCTGGTCCTCCGTGCCGGGTTGCCCAGGCTCGAACAATTCGGGCAGATGATCCCGAATGGTCGCTCGCCACTGCGTGACTTGCGTCGGATGCACCGCATACTCTCGCGCCAGTTGCGAGACCGTCTTAAGCCCCACCAGGGCTTCGAATCCCACTTTGGCCTTGAAGGCCGCACTATGCCGTTTGCGTTTTGCTTTCATAAGTCTGCTCTTTCTTATCTACAGCAGACCTGCGAAAGTCCATCTTAACCAGTGGTCCAGTTTTTGGGGTCCACCTCAATTCCTGGAGGAACTGGCCGACCGATATGACGCAGAAAAGCAACTTGTCCAAGCCATACCGAAGCTGGCAAAGTTTGCCTCCTGCAAGGCCTTGCAGGAGCGGTTTCAAACACATCTCAAGGAAACAGAAGGCCACGTAAAAAAATTGGAAACGGTTTTCCGGTCTTTTGACGCCAAGGTAAAGGCGAAGTCGTGTGAAGCCACGCTTGGCCTTCTGAAGGAAGGCGAGGAAATCGCCGCTGACTTCAAAGGTTCGCCCGCCCTCAACGCGGCGCTCGTTTCCGCTGCTCAAAAAATCGAACATTACGAAATCGCCTCGTATGGTTGCCTGCACGAATGGGCCAAGCTGTTGGGAAACACCGAGGCTGCCAGGGTGCTGGAAGAAATCCTCAAGGAAGAAAAGGCCGCCAACGCATCATTTATTGAATTGGCCCGGGCTTGCTGCAACAAGGAAGCGCTGGGCGAATGTCATAAGGGCGATTCTTGCTGTGAACCAAAAGAAAGCAAAGCTACGAACACGGAACTTGCCGCACGTTCGTCGAAGTCCAATCAACCTCGTCCCGCTTTGGTCGGGCATTGAGGAAAGTTTCTGCGGTCGCGAAAACTCTCGCGACCGCAAAAAATCGAGCCGCAAATGGTCCACTTAAAAAGCAGACTTCCACGAATCACACCATGACGACCCCTCTCATCAACCCCGCCGCCGCGCTGGAAGCGCCCGTTTTTCCAAAATCCCTCCACCGGTTGAGGCCCAATCACGACAAAGTTGCCACGGATCCAAAGCCCAAAAAGCGCGACAACATTTTTTCCAAATCCCGCGACTTGCGCGAGGAGCGCGGGACGCGCGAAATGAAAACATCGCATAACGACCAAACATTTCATGCGCGGTAATTCTTGACCTATGAATCCAAACCCACTGAAGGATGGCGTTTTAACGGAAAATTCCGTCGGCATTGGCACTGTGACCCGCAAGATGGTGCGGGAGCGCGCGGTCGAACTGGCGGCCATGGATGAACGATCCGCGAACGAGATGTCGGAATCCGATTGGGCACAAGCCAAACGGGAATTGACGGGCAAACCGGACATGGATCCGAGCGAGGCCGCGCTTGAATTTGCCCCCGAATCCGAACGCTGGGATCCAGTGCCTGGCTCCACCGGCGATAAGGTGGCCGCGGCTCCCAGCGAAGATGAGGATGAAGAAGGGAGAAGCGACAATGAAAGGCTGGTGGATGAAGGCATGGCCGGAGCCGAGCATGATTTGAGTCTCCAAGCCAGCCGGAAACCGACCAGTTAAAACCGGATCAATTTGAAGAGAAAACCAGCAATGAAAGATGAAGTTATGTCAGAACCCACCTGGTTACCTCACAGCACGGCAACGCCTGGCCGCCTTTCCACGGCTGTCAAGGATTCGCTGCCTGCCACGGCGTTCGCCTTTCCGCGCGCACGCAAAGAGCCAATGACGGATGCAACGCACGTTCGCGACGCGATGGCGAGGTTCAATCAGGTCCAGGGCGTTAGTGACCCGGAACGGAACCTCGCGTTCGCCAATATTCAAAAGGCCGCCAGCCATTTCGACATTCAGATGAAGGAAACCGACTGGCATCAATTCGGATCGCGACACGCTTAGCTGACGACGAAGGTGATTTTGCTCAAGCCAACCTCTGGGGGCTCCGGAGCAACATAGACAAACGTGCCAACTGCGAAAGTGGGCGACACATGCGGAGACAATTATGAAAGATGTAATCAGTCGTGAGATTCGGCTGGCCTCCCGCCCCAGCGGAATTCCGACTGCAGCCAATTTTTCTCACACGCAGACGAAACTGAAGCCGCTGCCAGACCGGCAGGTGCTCGTTCGCAATCTGTTTATGTCGGTGGATCCTTACCTGCGTGGGCGCATGAATGACAGAAAATCGTATCTGCCTCCGTTCGCGTTGGGCAAAGCGCTTGAGGGCGGTGCGGTCGGCGAAGTCATCGAGTCGCGTGCCAAGGAACTCAAAGTTGGCGACGTCGTCACCTCCAACTTTGGCTGGCGGGAATATTTTATTGCTTCGCCGGAGGATCTGCATCGGGTGAGCCGTGAAGTTCAACCGCTCTCGGTTTATCTCGGTGTGCTCGGTATGACGGGCATGACGGCTTGGGCTGGGTTGAAACTGGTCGAAGTTAAATCGCGCGACGTCATTTATATTTCCGGCGCCGCCGGCGCGGTCGGGAATGTGGCCGGGCAACTGGCGAAATTGCGCGGGTGCCGTGTTATTGGGTCAGCCGGCTGCATGGAGAAGGTGCAATTTCTGCGCCAAGAATGCGGGTTTGATATTGCCTTCGATTACAAAATCGGTCCTGTGATCGAACAACTAAATGTGGAAGCCCCAGACGGGATCGATGTCTATTTCGATAATGTGGGAGGCGAAACACTCGAAGCGGCGTTAACGGCTTTGCGCGTGCATGGGCGGATCATCGCCTGTGGCGGCATCTCCGGATATAACGACGAGAAGCCGCGCCCCGGCCCCTCCAATCTGTTCAATGTCGTCACCAAACGACTCACCATGAAAGGGCTTCTCGCTCGCGACTGGCTGGATCATCAGGGCGAATTTGAGAAGGAGATGGGTGGCTATCTGCAATCGGGCAAGGTGAAGAACAAGGAGACAGTGGCCGAAGGACTCGACCAGGCTGAGGGTGCCTTCATGGGGCTCTTCAAGGGGAATAATATGGGCAAGATGATTGTGAAGCTGGCTTAATAAATGATAACTCGACCGTATTTCTGCGGGGTAGAATACGTTGATGGTAATGAAAAGTGACATGCCGAGCCCATGTCTTGCCCTGTTGGTGGCGGACGCGGAGTTCCTTCTGTCTAATTGTCAAGCCCGTGAACGCGGCTGATCTCTGCCATCAAGTGCGCCTCGGCTTCCAGCCAATGCTGCTCGTCGCGCCCAGTTGGCGAACCCTCATTTAGATAACGAAAGTACGCCCCTTTGGACACCTCGTCGCGTGACGGCTTGGGACTGGTTTCGTTTCGGGCTAGTTCCTCCGCTGTCCCCGCTGGTGTGGTGACAGCAGGCTTCGGCTGTTGGTCTCCACGCGGATTCTTATTTTTCATTTTATTCGAATAGGTTTGCAAACGAGTGGCATTTTATTTGGCGGGTTTTTCCAAATGCCCACCGAACTCATAGCGCATGGCCGAAAGCAGTTTGTCCTGGAAATCGGCGTCGCCGCGCGAACTAAATCGTTCATAGAGCGCTGTGGTCAGCACGGGAGCGGGCACACCTTCGTCAATGGCCGCCTTAATGGTCCAGCGGCCTTCGCCGGAGTCGGACACACGCCCGGCAAATCCGGCGAGGGCCGGATCTTTGGTCAATGCATCCGCTGTCAAATCCAGCAACCACGAGGCGATCACGCTGCCGCGGCGCCAAACCTCGGCGATGTCGGCCAGGTTAAATTCATATTGGTAATGTTCCGGCTGCCTCAGCGGCGTTGTCTCGGCATTGTCTTCGGCTCGCCGTTTGCCGATATTTGCTCCACGCAGGATGCCCAAGCCCTCAGTATAAGCGGCCATCATGCCGTATTCGATGCCGTTATGAACCATCTTGGTGAAATGCCCGGCACCATTCGGGCCACAATGCAAATAACCTTGCTCTGACGTGCCACTGAGCTTTTCGCGTCCCGGTGTGCGTGCGACATTGCCAATGCCCGGTGCCAGCGTGGCGAAGATTGGATCAAGGTGCTGCACCACCTGAGGATCTCCCCCGATCATCATGCAATAGCCGCGTTCAAATCCCCACACCCCTCCGCTGGTGCCCACGTCAACATAATGAATTCCGTTTAGGGTGAGTTGCTCCGCACGCCGGATGTCATCAATGTAATAGGAATTGCCGCCGTCAATGAGGATATCGCCCGATTCAAGCAAGGGCAGCAGATCGGAAATGGTCGTATCCACCGCGGCTGCCGGCACCATCAGCCAGACCGCGCGCGGTTTATCAAGTTTCCTGACCAAATCGCCGAGCGAGGAGGCACCGATTACGGGTTCCTTCGCCAAAGCGTTGACCATCTCCGGCGCTCGATCAAAGGCCACGCACCGGTGCCCAGCCTTGACGAGTCGCCGCACCATATTGGCACCCATCCGCCCCAGGCCAATCATGCCGATTTGCATGGTCGTTTTGTTGTTCACCCCTGGAAAGCGCCACAAAGTCCGTCACGACACTCCCAATGCGGGCGGGGAACTATGCTCCCACCGCGCACGCTTTCTCGCCAGTGCAAGCCGGCTGATGTTCCTGCAACGCATCCGGGTTGGAGCGGCTTATGATGTTCTTGGCGTGAGCCGTTTCTATGTCGGAACCGTGGGCGATCAATACATACTTGCCGCTTTTAACCGCCGTCTCGTATTGCAAAATACTGTCCTTGGGGATCCCCATGCTATACAGCCCGGCACCCAGCGCGCTCAATCCGCCCACCACTACCGCGCCTTCCAGTGCTCCGACGATCCAACTGACTATCGGTCCAGCCATGAGCAAAGGTCCGAAGCCAGGGATCACAAAAAAAGCGGAACCAAACAACAGACCCCAAAAACCGCCCCAGAAGGCTCCCAATTTTCCCCAGTATTTCATACGGTCGCCGACATTGTAATAGCCGACCACGTCTTCATCCGTTTCATAGTTTTTTCCAACAATCGAGAGTTTCTTCATATCGAAGCCTTCTTTCTGCAGGTTCTTGACGGCCGATTCGGCACCGGAGTGCGTCTTGAATATTGCCACCACTGAATTGCTTTGGATCATAAAATTTGTTCCTTCGTTTCTGTTCTGTTATTTTCGATAACAAGGACACTTTATCGGGTGGCAGGGCTATGGCTATAGGGTGTTCACCCCATTGTTTTGCGACGGCCAAGACGAACAGTGTCTTGATGGCAAAACTATGAATACTCCTAACCTCTTTACTCCTGTTCGTCTGGGCGCGCTCGTAGCGCCAAACCGCATCGTGATGGCCCCGCTCACGCGGATGCGCGCGGGTCCGGGCCGCCTGCCGACCTCTTTGATGGCGGAGTATTATGGGCAGCGCGCGGCGGCGGGTCTGATCATCAACGAAGCCACGGCGATTTCCCAACAGGGCACAGGTTGTCCCAATTCGCCCGGCATCTACACCGATGCTCAGGTCGCCGGCTGGCAGCGCGTCACCGAGGCGGTGCATCAAGGCGGGGGCCGTATTTTTCTCCAGCTCTGGCACATGGGCCGGATTTCACACCCGAGCTTTCAACCAGACGGCGGATTGCCCGTCGCGCCCAGCGCCATCGCCCCGCGATCCGGCCAGGTGCTTACGGAAAATGGATTGCAGCCTTACGTCGTGCCGCGTGCTCTAAGGAAAGAAGAATTGCCGGGAATCGTGGCGCAGTATGCCGCCGGGGCTGAACGCGCCAAGACGGCTGGCTTCGACGGCGTTGAAATTCACAATGCCAACGGTTATCTATTGGATCAGTTTCTCCGTGACGGCACGAACCAACGCACGGATGAATACGGCGGTCCTGCGCGAAATCGCGCCCGACTGACGTTGGAAGTGGTCGGCGCGGTCACGAAGGTCTGGGGCGCCAATCGCGTGGGCATCCGCTTTTCCCCAGGGGGTGTCTTCAATGACATGCACGATTCAAATCCCCTCGCGACATTCAGCCATGTTCTGCATGAGTTGAATCGCTTCAAACTCGCTTACGCGCATTTGATCGTGTCCACGGAACATGACTTGCGGCATGGTGCGGCACCCGTTCCGCTGGCGGCACTGCGGCAAGAATTTCAGGGGCCGTTGATTGTGGCCAATGGCTTCAATCGCGCGACGGCAACGCAGGCCCTGGCAGAGGACTTGGCCGATGCGGTGGCCTTTGGCAGGTTGTTCATCGCGAACCCAGACCTTCCAGAGCGTTTCCAGTTGAACGCGCCTCTCAGCACGCCGGACGAATCGACTTTCTATGGAGGGGCGGAAGAGGGCTACACCACTTATCCGGCGCTGGGACCTCAGTTCGTCCTTAGGTAGGCATAAGGTCAACACCCCATAGCGATGGGACGGCTCCAGCGCGTAACTTAGAATCCTGAAAAAGTCGATCAGCGACAGTAAACTCAAAACACAAACTCATCATTTTATGGCAAAAGTACTTGGTATTGATTTAGGAACGACAAACTCTTGCATGGCGGTCATTGAAGGCGGCGAGCCTGTCGTGCTCGAGAACTCCGAGGGCAAACGCACGACTCCATCGGTGGTTGCTTTCACCAAATCCGGCGACCGCCTGGTGGGCGAGGCCGCCAAACGGCAGGCCGTCACCAACTCCCGCAACACGATTTATTCGATCAAGCGGTTCATGGGGCGAAAATTTGATGAAGTGAAGGAAGAAATCAAACGTGTCCCCTACAAAGTGGTGCGGGCCGCCAACGGCGACGCAGCAGTAGAAGTCGAAGTGGACGGCAAACCCAAGCAATTCAGCCCGCCAGAGATCTCGGCCATGATTCTGGCCAAGCTCAAGGCGGACGCCGAGACGCGGTTGGGAGAAAAAATCACACAGGCAGTCATTACAACTCCGGCCTATTTCAACGACTCGCAGCGCCAGGCGACGAAGGACGCCGGCCGCATCGCTGGTCTCGAGGTGTTGCGCATCATCAACGAACCCACCGCCGCCTCGCTGGCCTATGGTTTGGACAAGAAGAAAGACGAGACGATTGCGGTCTATGACCTCGGCGGCGGCACCTTCGACATTTCGGTCCTGGAAATCGGCGACGGGGTGTTCCACGTCAAAGCCACCAACGGTGATACCCATCTGGGCGGCGACGACTGGGACAATTGTCTTATGGATTGGATGCTGGACGAATTCAAGCGGAGCCAGGGGATGGATCTGCGCAAACAACCCGATGCCCTGCAGCGCATCAAGGAAGAGGCGGAAAAGGCCAAGATCGCCCTTTCCAGTGCCCAAGATTACGATATCAACCTGCCGTTCATCACTGCCGACGCTAGCGGACCCAAGCATCTGAGCCTCAAACTCACGCGCGCCAAGATGGAGCAACTCTGTGATGCACTTTTTGAACGAACGATTGCTCCGGTGAAGGCTTGCTTGAAGGACGCCGACATCGCCGCCGCAAAAATAGCCGAATTAGTGCTGGTCGGTGGCATGACCCGAATGCCACGCGTGGTGGAAACAGCGCGCACTCTGGTCAACAAGGCGCCGAATCAGGGCGTCAATCCGGATGAAGTGGTCGCGGTGGGAGCAGCCATTCAAGCCGGGGTTCTCAAAGGCGAGGTCAAGGACGTGGTATTGCTGGATGTGACGCCGCTGTCGCTCGGCATTGAGACACTCGGCGGGGTATTCACGAAGTTGATCGAGCGGAATACCACGATCCCGAGCCGCAAGTCGCAAGTTTTCTCCACCGCCGCTGACAATCAGCCTGGTGTGGAAATCCACGTTTTACAGGGGGAACGTCAGTTTTCCAAGGACAGCAAGACCATCGGCAAATTCATGCTCGGCGACATTCCGCCAGCTCCGCGTGGCGTGCCGCAAATCGAAGTCAGCTTTGACATTGATGCCAACGGCATTCTCAACGTCAGCGCCAAAGATCTCGGCACCGGCAAGGAGCAGAAGATCACCATCACGGCCAGCAGCGGCCTTTCCAAGGCTGAGATCGAGAAGATGCGCCAGGATGGCGAACTCCATGCCGAAGAGGACCGAAAGCAAAAAGAAGAGCTTGAAGCGCGCAACGAGGCCGACAGCTCCGCGTACCGCACGGAGAGGCTGTTAAAGGACAACAAGGAAAAAATGTCAGATGCCAACCGCAGCAAGATCGAAACTGCCCTGAGCGAAGTCAAGGAAGCGCTCAAGGGAAGCGACGCGACGGCCATTAAGACGGCCAGCGAGAAGCTCAACGAAACCTGGCAATTGGTCTCGGCGGAACTTTACAAGGCGGCCTCGGAAAAGGCTCATTCAGGGCAAAAGCCTGCAGGAGGCCAATCCGGAACGCATGCTGATGCAAACGGCGCACCAAACAACAGCGAGAAAGCCGATGGCCCGGTTATCGATGCGGAAGTGGTTGACGAAAAGCAGGCGGCATAATGGGACGCAATTCCACGTCACGTAGATCGCAATCGAAGCGCCTGTGCGGCGCTTGGCAGCGACAACGTCTGTGACAAATCCTATTTTGACGAAACCAAAAGTGGCTCCGATGAATGTCAGGGAAGAAAACATCACAGGATTCGGGCAAGATGCCGTGTTTGACGGCGGTCAGGCCAAAACGGAAACGACTGAGGGCAACGCCGTTCTCCACAGCCATGTCCCGGGCGTTGCCGAACGACGGGGCGTCAGGCTGCAAGTCCGAGGACTCCGCAAGGGTTACAATGGCCACGAAGTGCTCAAGGGCATTGACTTCGAGGTTAACGCCGGGGAGATTTTCGTCATCATGGGACCCAGCGGCTGCGGCAAAACGGTGCTGCTCAGGCAACTCATCGGCCTCGAAACCCCGGACAAGGGGGAAATCCTGGTTGAGGGACAATTGCTTCAGCCGCCTGAACTCACCACCCGCTACCGTGTGGCGATGGTTTTTCAGTCCGGCGCGCTGCTGACGTCTCTGACCGTCGGACAAAACGTCGGTTTCTATCTGGCGGAACATCATCTGAAACCGCCCAAAGAAATCGCGGAAATCGTCTCCAGGGACCTCGAAAGCGTCGGCCTGAAAGGCACCGAAAAGGAAATGCCCGACGAACTCTCTGGCGGGATGACTAAGCGCGTGGCCATCGCCCGGGCCTTGGCCGTTGAACCGCAGTTGATCTTTTATGACGAACCGACCAGCGGGCTTGACCCGGTTTCATCTGTGGAAATCGCCAAGGACATTGTAAAGCTTAATGAACGGATTCAGGCCACTTCCGTGATTGTCTCGCATGATCGCGACCTGGCGTTTGGCATCGCCGATCGCATCGCGGTGCTGGAAGACGGCCGAATACTGGCCATCGGCACTCCCGGTGAAATCAAGCGCAATGCCAACCCGATCGTGCAATATTTTCTAAACGCAACTATTGCCCAAATGAGGACGCTTGCCCGTTCACACCCGCAGAGCGCAACGACAGAATCCTTGCCTTGAAGTTGCAGGATTAACGCATTCACCAACGACAAGTGGTGAACCAGCGGGATCAATCGGCACAACTTGCTTGAAAAATGAAACGAGTCATCAATACAAGTGAAATTATCGGGACGGTGGAAACTCCTGATGGAGCCTGTGAAGTGTGCGCGTCCGCCGACGCAACCTACGACGACGGTGCAGGGCGGCTGGTCGTATGCTTGGAGTCGTTTCTCCGCTCCACGAGCCTGCGGGCCAAGGAAAAGCACGTCGCAGCAAGCTGGCTGCCCAAGGCGGAAACCGTCACGGAATCGGTTGACCCCGGCGAAACGACGGAAGCCGCCCGGAGTATCTTCCATCGCTGGGTTCGGAAAGTGCGCCAAGCAGCGCCATCACTGCATAATCCGGATCTTTAAAATCGAAGAGATGCGAACTGCGATGACGAATGGTCATGCCGACTACCCGAATTAATTGTGAAAGCCAACGGTGCACGATAATCGCGGAAAGTGTTGGCCCATAACTGCAACAATGCACTAAAACATCTGCCGCAAGCCGCCTGTTTGATGGAACCCTGACAGAAATCCTCCAAATGACAAAAACTATGACCAACCCACCGAAAGCCACCGAGGCTGAAGGTCCCATGAGCGTGCTGGATGCAATCTATCATCGCCGCTCAGTGCGCAATTACTTGCCTCAGTCAATCGACCTGGCCCTCGTTCGCTCGCTGCTCGATGCCGCTGTTCACGCCCCCACCGCCATGGATGAGGAGCCCTGGTCATTTGCCGTCATTCAAGATAAAAACCTTCTTGACCGTCTTTCTGACAGTGCCAAAGAAATGTTGCGCTGCGAGGCGCGGGGTTCCGATTCCCGGCACGCAAGGCATTCGCTGGATTTGGTGAACAAACCGGATTTTCATGTTTTTTACAATGCCAGCACACTGGTCGTCATTTACGGCAAATTCCAGGGGCCATTTGTCGTGGCAGATTGCTGGCTGGCAGCAGAAAATCTGCTGCTTGCAGCCTGCGCAAAAGGTCTTGGCACCTGCGTTATCGGCTTTGCCGTCTCGGCACTGAACACGCTGGAGTGGAAGACTGAATTGAAAATCCCAGTTGAAATGACCGCCATCGCGCCGATCATTGTGGGTGCTCCCGACGGAGAAACACCGCGCGTGCCGCGCAAGCCGCCAGAAATTGTCACCTGGAAATGACGTCGATAGACATGCCTTCCCGCCAAGAGTATCCCGCTCATTTTTATCCTCAGACAATGGTCAACTGGACACTGCTCTCGATGATGCCTGCGCCGATGGCGTAGCGGGTAAGACCGGCGACATTGTGGATGTCGAGTTTCTCCATGAGATGCGCGCGATGCTTCTCGACGGTCTTGAAGCCGATTCCCAGTTCAGCTGCTGTTTTCTTGTTGTCGTGGCCTTCGGCCACCAACTGGAGCACTTCCATCTCGCGCGACGTCAACTGGGAGGATTTCCTCAGAAGCACTCTCGCGCGATCATGTGATAGCGGATGGATCTGATCGAGGCGCTTGGAACTGGAGGGACTGAAAAACGTGTTGCCTTTCTGAACTTCCCGAATCGCGCGGCAGACATCGTGGGCGGAAGTTTGTTTAAGGAGAAATCCCACCGCGCCAGAATCGATCGCAGTTTTAACATAGGCGTCGTCATTGTGCGCGGAGAGCATGAGCACCTTGGTTGCTGGGAAATCCTTTTGGACCTGCCGGGCGGCTTCCAGACCGTTAAGCAGAGGCATCGCGATGTCCATCAACACCACGTCGGGGCGAAGCTTTTTGACCAAGGCGACTGCCTGTCGGCCGTCTTGCGCTTCACCCACCACTTCCAAGTCGTCCTCCAGTTCGAGCATCTTGCGAAAGCCCTCACGTACGACCGTATGATCGTCCGCCAGCAAAACCGTTGTTTTATTCATAGCCTTTCAATCATTTTATTGGAGCCGCACAGTCGCCACATGACATTTGGCGAACGACAATTAAAATTTTCCAGTGACGACAATTAAAACTTGCCGGTGGTTGTGGGAGCATTGGGCAGCGGTTTGTGTCCTGAAGCTGTGTGGTTTCAGGGCAGGAGCCGAAGAGCCCATGA